>Ga0315914_1007149_pt1 | contig 15571 bp, 5 predicted proteins | sample MpolenodulesMG_FD_203920 | JGI IMG/M metagenome (GOLD analysis project Ga0315914, IMG submission 203920) | Medicago polymorpha root nodule microbial communities from Los Angeles, California, United States - elongated nodules | ecosystem: Host-associated > Plants > Roots > Nodule | place: USA... | reverse complement strand
TGTCTAAGCCCGCTAAAAACGAGACGAGATGAGCCGAGCCAAATTTAGTGACCGAGTCTAAAATCTCACCCATCCCGTTTAGTGGCGGACTTGCGAGTTGGCGGGCTGGCCCGCCAAACAAAAAAAATTGATTTTTTTTTACAACTTAATTGTTACAAAAAAAAAAAAAAACTATGTTGCTTTTATCATAAAAATATATAAAAGAATGGGTAGCAAATAAATTTGTGAAAAACAAAATAATTAACAAATTGTCGAATTCAACATTATAGTTAATAGCAAAATAAGGCAAATGTGCAACATAAAATAAATCATAAAATAAATCCAAAAACCAAATAAAATCCAAAAAGATAAAATAAATCTCAAAATAAATAAACTCAACAACCAAGATAAATCCAAAAGCACAAAATAAATCCTAGAACAAAAATAAATCCAAAAGCATAAATAAGTCTCAAAATAAACTAAACAACCAAGATAAATCCAAAAGCATAAAATAAGTCTCAAAATAATCGCAGCAGCAATATAATTCTTCTACTAAGTCAATCAACTCCAAGTCAATCATCATCTAAGTTATGAATATATAGTGCTCCTCCTCCTCCTGTTGTCGTCATAACATAATTGTTTCCGACGAGTTAAGCGGGTCGGCCCGCCCTACCCCGTGTCCGGCCCGTTTTTCAACGAGTAGAGACGAGTCGAGTCAACTATAAAAAGCGAGTTCAAAACTTCGACTCAGCCAGCCAAACATAGCGAGCCAAACGAGCCGATCCGACAGGTCAAGCCCGTTTTACCACCCCTAATAAATTCATGCAAGTTTGGACATTTTTAATGAGAAAAGAGAGCTTGGCTTTCCAAAAACCACTTTTTAAGTAGCTTAAAGAGGATGATGGGAATGGAAAACACAAGTGACCCTTAAAATACTAGAGGAGTTGAGGCAATAACGATAACGGCTTTGGGAGTTAATATTACCATACTGCTCATTCAGTTCAATGGCTTTTATAATAAAATAAAAAAAATAAAAAATAAAAAGTGTTGGTTTATGGTCCAAATATAAAAGGCACACTTTGGTAATGAACACCTACTGGTTATTTGATGATAGGTCATTTTACATTATTCTTAGTATGTTCTTTTAGTTATTTTTAGTATATTTTATCAGCAAAGTAGAGGAGTATTGGAGCAATTGTCTATGATTTCGGGACATTTGTAATGTTTTCTATAATTGAGTCTCTAATTATGTTCTTCCCGAAACATAGCAATTTTAGGATGTTTTTGATGTAATTCATGAAGAAATCATGCAAATCAGCAAAGCAAGACATCTGAAAATTTATGTGGTCCTTCGGAAGATGAAGAATGAAGATTCAAGAGGCCTCATAAGACTTTAAAAAATGAGGAATTATGTTCCCATGTTCCAAGACATCATCCATAGAAGCAAACACCTAAAAAGGCAAAGAAACAGACAATTGAGCACCCGAAACGCACTAAGAAGCGCCCAGGCGCACATGAGGGGCACCAGGTGCCCATAACTCACAACTGGGTTGACTGGCACGTGGTTTGAGGCACCTATCGCCTGATTAAGCAGGAACATGCATCTTGCGCACGGGTTCAGGCGCAGGCGCCCAGCGCCTGTTCCTTACGGCCCAAAGGTGCTGTTTTATGACTTTTTTGTGGAAGAAAGCCATCGTTTTTAGCCCAAAAATAGGTGAAAACTTTTCCTATAAATACTGTCTTCCTCATTCATTATTTCTCGTTCAAAACTAGAGCAGTTCAAGAGGTAGGCGATCACTAAGAGCTTTCAGGAGGAATGTATCTCTCCTCTCTCCAAGTTTTCCTAGGGTAAGTTTTATTTCTTTTATAATTAGTTTTTAGTTGCCATGGGTAACTAAATCTTTTTCGGCTAGGGTTTTAAGATAAACCTCTATTTTATTTGTTGGATAATTATTTAATTTAAAGTCGTTTATTCAATTATTTTCTGTTCGCTATTTAGTTTTACTATAGTGCGTGATGACAGGTCATCATACATTATTCTTCTTTTCAGTTATTTTCAGTAGGTTTTAGCAGCAAAAAGGAGCAGTCTTAGAACAATTGACTATGATTTTGGTACTTTTGTAATGTTTTCTATATTTGAGTCTGTAATTCGAGTTTTCCCGAAACATAGCAATTTTAGGGGGGTTTTGAAGTAATTCACGAAGAAATCATGCAAATCGGCAAATCAAGAACATCTGAAGAATTGTGACAACTTAGGAAAACCAAGAATGAAGATTCAAGAGGCCTCAGGAGACTTACAGCAGGGAGGAATTATGTTCCCTAGTTCCGAGGCAAGTTAATTGAAGACAAAGAACTAAAACGACGGAAAATCAGAGAATTTGGGCCAAGGATCAGACACCATGTGCCTATCACATAGAAAAAATGCCTAGCACATGGGAAAAATGCCTGGCACATGGAAAAATGCCTAGAAAATGGAATTAGCATACCATGCGCCTAGGGCATGGCTTTTGCCACACTCACATGCGCCTAGCATGCTGGCCATGCGCCCCGTGCATCTGAAAATGCAGGGCGCAATCGTCTTTTTCTACGTTTATTATGGGTAAAGCCCACACATTTTTCCCAAACCCAGGTAGAAACTCTCACTATAAATACTTGCCTTCCTCGTTCAGAATTTCTCGTTCAAAACTATGGCAGTTCAAGAGGAAGGCAACTTTGGAGCTTTAGGAGAGTTTCTATCTTCTCCTTGATTTTCTAGGGTATGTTTTTATCTTTAGTAATTTATTTTTAGTTACCATGTGTAACTAAATCTTTTTAAGTTAGAGTTCTAAGACGAACCTCTGTTTATTTTTGTTAGATATTTATTTAATTTAATGTCGTTTGTTTTATTTATTTTTTGTTCGCTATTAAGTTCCTGATTTAGTCAATTATAGATTAGGTACTTAGGTTGTGACAAGGCCTAACATTGTTATTACTATCTTGTTGCTTATATCTTTATATTTAAAACATTATACTAGTAACTATCTGTCTAGGAAGTAATTAGTTAGTAACTAGCGATAGATACCGAAAGCGAGTTGACCCTAGTAGTAAGTACTTAGGAGGTGACATTACTAAGACTGAGTTGTAACTCTGCTGAACCTAGGCTGTAACTGGTTAGTAATTAATGAAACAAGCGTCTCCGGGGAATAAACCTTTATTGAACCATTCTCTTAAAACCCTTAATAAAGTAGAAGAGATCGGGCTGCCTGTTTCTAGAACTACTAAGAGCGGAGCGAGGGTGTGCTATGAGTGTCCTAGGATTCATAGATGGGCTGAACTAATGGAACCTTGGCCTTCATTGCCTTGGGAAAAACTGGAATGCCAATTTAAGTTTATGTTTCAATTACCTTTGAATTAACAAGACCTCGCACGTAAAGATCACCGTGCGATCAGAAGGTGCAGTTAGCCATCGGAGGGATAGACCTATAATCAACTGGGATAGTAAGACCCCGCACGTAAGGATCATCGTGTGATCAACATGTGCAATTTGACGACGGACTAGGTTAGAAACGTCATAACGTCCTCATCACTTGTATAGTATACCTAAGATAAATAAATGCGACATTACTGTTATTTAATATCCACAATATAAACGGGGGGGGGGGGGATTTGAAGAATTCTAACCGCTGCTTACTTTTCTGCAACCAAAACAGGTAAACTTTCTTGTTGCAAATAAATAAAAATTGCAACTCTTTAACCCTTATCTTTTACATCGTCAAACTTACAAAATAAGTAATGTGAATTGTTTGGACAAAACGACAATCCATGTGGATACGATACTCTACTTATCACTTTATTACTTGGTAAACAATTTGATACACTTGCCATAATCCGACCATCGGTGCATAAGATTTATCTCCTCTAGAGCGCAACCCTAGTTTACGCACTTAGGTAGTGACATGGCCTAATATTGATATTTATATTTGTCTATCTAGGAAGTAATTAATGAGTAACTAGCGAAAGATACCGAAAGCGAGTGGACCCTGGTAGTAAGTAATTAGGAGGTGACATTATTAATATTGAGTAAAATATGTTGAAACCAGGATGTAATTAGTTAGTAATTAAGGAAACAAGTGACGTCACGACTTAAAATCAGCCCAGTAACTCGATTCTCCTCGCACCTTGGTAAGGTAGACGCTGATAGGTCTGTCCGTTTACAGAAATACCAGGAAGGATAATGTGTTATGTACTCCTAAAATTCATAAATGGGAAAACCTTTAGGAACACTGACCACCATACCTTTGGAAATTTAGGAACACCAACTTAAGTCTATGTTTCAATTACCCCTGAAGGAGTAAGACCTCACGCGACACATAAGGATAACCGTGTAACCAGCAGGTGCAACTCAACATGTGGAGGGACAGACCGAAATCAACCGAGAGAGTAAGACCCCACACGTAAGGATCACTATGTAACCAACAGGTGCAACTTGACAAACCAATTAGGTTATCATGTCCCGACGGATTCATCACTTAGATAGTCTAATTATAATAATTGAATGTGACTTGACTGTTATTTAATTCCAATAAATGAATAGGGGGGATTCGAAGAATCCTAACCACTGCTAACATTTATGCAACCAAAAACAGGTAATTTGCTCTGTTGCAAACAGATAAAAATTGCAAATCTGTAAACCCTCAACTATTTATTTTATTATTTTGTTCCCAAAATAAGTAACGAGAATTGTTTGGACGAAACGACAATCCATGTGGATACGATACTCTATTTATCACTTTATTATTTGGTAAATGATTCGGTACACTTGCCTAATCTGACCATCATTATTGAAAATATAAATATAAATATTATTATTATTGTAATTAAATTTTGACCACATTAATTTTTTTATTTTTTTGAAGAATATTTTTTGTTTCATTATTATTATTATTATTATTATATTAGACTTAATGGATTAAATATTTCTTATGTAATAGTAAAAAAAATTACATGAATTTTGGATAAAATAATTAATATTACATTGAACACAAAAATTATAAAAAATAAAAAATAAAATTCACCACTTCTTTTGCTAAGTGATATTCAAATATGCAACAAAGAGACTTTGAGATTGTGTGTGGCTTGAATAAAATTGGATGACCCATAGAAAGAACAGAAAGTTGAAAATCTCCAAACTCTCTTATAAAATCATTTACACCTAAAAATAATGATCATGTTTGCCGAATTCGGCAAATAGGCGATTTAATAATTAGGCGAAGAGGCCTCTTAGTCGAGCGAAGGATAGTCATGCTAGAGCGGTCAAGCGAGGGAGATGATTCATTCTCAAGGTCTCTAAAATAGAACGCGGGTCTTCAAAAGCTTGAACTTGAGTCAAAGACATAGTGAGACTGAACAATGAAGTTTTACCCATGATCCCTACTTTGCTTACTATAATCATCAAAGGATGATTATAGACTGTAACTGTTGCCATCTTAATCATCCTACTTTTCTTACTATAATCATCAAAGGATGATTATATACTTTATTTTAGTCATGTTACTTGTTTCATCCAGCATGGTGTTTTGGTCACAGGGTCCTCCATAACTTTTTGACATGAAGGTGTTGTGGAGACATTGATCTCTCAGGTGTGAAACTCATTCTCCTTCAATATGGTTGAGGTCTAGATGGAACAATCAAGATTGCATCCAACCCTTTCGCCTTTGTCTTGGTGTTCCCTCATCCAACAAATATAGAGGTTCTGCTCCTTGATCACCTTATTCTAGTGAGGCAAGGTTTGAAAAAAGTTGTTGAGCATTTTTTTCTGTTCCCGAAACAGAAGCTGCTATAGTTGCGGGAGCTGGAGGATCATAAATTGGAATTTCAAGTTCCAATGTTACTGCTGGCAAAGGCTTAGGGTTTTCATGTTGAAGCTTCAACTGGAGATGGAGAAGAAGTACCACAATATATTTGTTCGACACAGTGGACTTCGCTCCTGATTGTTTTTTTTATGCATCAATAGTCATTCTAATTATTTGATTGAATTTTTAAAAGGAAAACAACATCCGATTTAAACTGATCAGGAGAACATCATCTGCTGAGAAAATAGTGGTTGAAACAACATGGGTGCTTGTTGAACACACTTCGACATTCGAGTTAGTCTCTGAGCAAAATAGTATAAGAGTTTTAGGGTCGATAGATCGTACCTTGGAGGACATGAAATGAACTCTTTTATAGGTGAAGAACGAAAGTATTCTAATGATGGTACATAGTTGTTGGTCGACATTTGAAAACAAAAGTGTGTGTAATTGTCGAGCGTTGCGGATGAAGACAATTGATGAAAGTTATGTTTTCTCAATGTTTATGATGTTCCTAACTGTTGCGAGCACACTTACCTTGCTTGGTGAGGGTGTGGAAAGAGTTTCTTGAACCTCAATAAATTGGGCCTGATTTCGGACTATGAACTGACGAGTAGGGCTCTTTGGCCAGTCCAGAACAAAAAGATTTAATGTTAACTATTTCAGTTTAACTATAGTATTTTTTTTTTTTTAAAAAGGAAAGCACTAATTGGAATAGAAATCGTCAGGATATATGAAATATTAATTTTATTTACAATCTTCCTTTTAGGAATTAAATAACGTAAAACATTTTACATTTTTCTATAATTAATAAATTATTATATAATACAAGTATAAAATATAATTTTGTATGATTGGCTTGATAATGAGCCTAAAGATTGTTTATAAACAATGCACATGCTCTTCAACCCTATGAAGCTCCTTTAACAAGGCTCAAAGCAAACAATTCCTCATGCAATGTTCTAGACTTGAGGTCCGAACATTGGCGTACTAGAAAGAGGTTGAACCTATACCAAGCTCGAGAGCTGACAGATCCTTTAGCCTCGACTAGGAAGTTACTGTTCCAGTACACTAGAAAGTTTCACATTGTTTTGCAGTAGAGATTGTGAGTAGTTTATAAATAACATCTGCACTTCTTAACTTAATAGGACACTTTTAATATATGATAAAAACCATGAAGGCTCATACAAATCCAATTCGGATAATATTTCTGAAACACAGTGTTGTGGATTTAAGGTCGGGACAAGTTTAATGTCTCAAATTATACGTAGCATTTATTCACAAGTTTTATAACATATTTGATATTTACAAGAATATTGTCAAATGATAAAAGATAAAAGTAATATATTTTTATGGAACAAAAGTAATCTTTTAGCATGATGCAGTTTGGTTCCTTAGAGTAAAGTAAAACATGAGAACTGGATGGATAGGTAGAGTTGAAATGTCAACCAAGAGAAAAACACGAGAACTGGATAGGTGGAGTTGAAATGTCAACCAAGCATGAAGAATATGCTTATTTGTGTTACATGAAATTTCTTGTCGGGAAGCCCATTTGTTTAATAATCTATTTGTTGTCATAAATTTTGATTTTTTTAGATTTATTCGTGTGGTTTATAATATAAATCATATATATTATTAATTGAATGAATTTAAAAAAAAATCAAAATTTATTTATAATTGATAATGAAGGGAGTAGTTGCTATGGCTACTATGAAAGCTTATTACACGCGTGAACTCATTTGAATTTTTGTAATTTTCTTGATTTTATATTTTTAAATTCACGCGTATAATAAGCTTTTTAAAAGAGAAATGATATCTATACAATTATTTTAGAATAATTTTTGTTTGTATATTTTTCATTGTGCTCTTATTTTCTTCTTTTACTCTTTCTATTGTTTTTGTCCAATACAAATAGAGAAGAATAATGTTATCTTAAAATTATCTCAAAATAATTTTATAAATATCATTATTATTTTGAAAAGAAAAAACAACTCTCATCAATTTTCCCTAAGAAAAACTCATCAATTTTTAAGTTTTAATTTTTAGGGTTAAATATGTTTTTATCCTTATAAATATATCAACTTTTCCTTTTAGTACCTCCAAAAGTTTTTCATCACAACTTTTGTTTTCTACTTTTTAGTCGACTCATGTTTAGTATTCATATATTTTATTGAAATTTTCCCTAAATAGGTAAAACATTATGACAACCTCTCTTAAAAAAGTTAGAAGTTTTTAACAAAACATGAATTAAATATGAAATTTTAAGCTTAAAAATTCATATTTTATTAAAAAAAATTCTATTTTTTTAGAGTGTCATAATATTATACCAATTTCTGGTAAGTTTCATTAAAAAACATGAAAACTAAATATGAGTTGACTAAAAAGTTGAGACCAATAGTGGTAACGAATGTGGAAGACTAAATATCTAACAAATTTTTTTATAGGAACTAAAACAAAAAAAATGGTATATATTTACAAGGACTAAAAACATATTTAACTTTAGTTTTTAAACAGAAAAAACAAAAATGATTTTCAAAACTGCTATTTTAAAAACATATTAGACAATTATTTAATTTTTAAAAACTAAATCAAATTTTGAGAAGGGAATAAACATGTCCCCGTGCAACACGTTTTACATCTAAGGCGTGTTCCATTTGACGCAAAAATTCAATACTCGTTATTATTTCTTCTTCTTCTTTTTATTTAATGAAAAAAAAAAACTTGTGATCGTTAAGCAAAGAAATTAGTAGACATATCACATCACATGTATATGTCTATGAAAAATACATTTTGTTTTTCTTCTTCTCGACAATATGAAAAACGAAGTGCTATCAACACTTTATTTTTAACACTCTTTTTATTTACTCTCTTATTAATTAAAATCAATGAGAGCTTCTCATTTTTAAAATAGGATCTAAGATAAATTAGCGCAACACACACAAATATATTTAAAAGAAGAATAATTTAGTCACATCATTTAATTCTTTTTTTATTTATGAGTATGTGCTTAAATAAATTTGATATGAGATTCTGCCCAATACCTATCTCCAAAAATATGGTACCTCCTTCAATTATTATATCTTATTAATGTATAGATCAACACACAACCACTCAATGGTAGTAGTACAAGTACGATAGGCTGCCAGCCAATACTTTTTTTTGTGATCAAACTGATGGCCAATATAGTTAAAAGCTTTTTTTTTGTTGTTAATTCCATTATATTTAGAAGTTTAATTGGAACAAAGGTTTCTGATAATTTGATGAGTTTGAGAGAATTATTTTGGATACGTACATGCAATGCAACACAGGCTTTAGTTTGAACGCTTGTTATTTGTTTGTGGCGGAGACGTATCAACTTGTGGTCCTAAACTCCTAATGTACTCCTGTTGTACCAGCTCATTTAAAAGTGTTTATCGTTTTTTATTTGGAAAATGATGTACATTCATACACCCCATGTTTAATTTGAGAGAGAAAGAAACATAATGACAATGTGATTGATAAGTGTTTTGATAAGGAGAAAAAAATAAGTGGTGAATGAGTGTTAATTATAAGTGTTGAAAATATTTAAGGTCTAACAATTTTATTCCTACTATTAAAGCATATAGGGAATTGCTAACCAGTTCCCTCGAGACGGACCTGGATCCTCTCTTGTGAGAAATCCACTGCAGGATGTCCAGTGCTAATCCACTTCATTTTTTTTTAATTATTGGACCTGTATATTGTAAACGTAGCATGAGTGGAGGAGATTCCACTGGATGGAGATCTCACATGAGACAATCTCCTCCCTCTTAGGACACCGATTAAGAAAGAAAATATAATAGTATGGTATTAGAAGTTGTGCATTCAACTCCTCAAAAATACAATAAAAAATGATATTTTCAATTTAAAACTTTCTTTTTTTAGCTTCCTAGCATGACCCATTAAAATATAGGAGTATTTTCAAATAAATTCATTGATTTTGGTGTTTTTAATTTTCCTTTTATAAAAAGACGTGAGGGAGTAACTCATAAGAGAAGATATTACTTATAGTTCTCGTGAGTTTAACTCAGTTAATAGAAACAATGCATAATATATGTAAGATCTGGGGTTCAAACTCCCAAACACCAAAAAAAAAAAAAAAACCAAAAAGATACTACTTATAGACATTAGACATATAGATCTGTCTCTAACCTTCGATTGTTCTCCCTTAAATTATTATATATAGATCCAACAGCACACACCCCACACTCATACTAAGAATTGGTAGGAGTAAGACAAGCTATTACCAGCTATAGAGAATATGGTGAGAACCCCTTATTGTGATAAAAATGGACTAAGGAAAGGCACATGGACACCTGAGGAAGACAATAAGTTGATTGCTTATGTTACTAGGTATGGCTGTTGGAATTGGCGACAACTACCTAAATTTGCAGGTATAGATTGGATTTCTTTTAGTTTTTGTGCTATCTTGGAATTCAGTACTTTAAACACGAGACAATTTGCTTGCAGGTCTTGAAAGGTGTGGGAAGAGTTGTAGACTAAGATGGTTGAACTATCTAAGGCCAGATATCAAAAGAGGGAGCTTTAGTCATGAAGAAGAAGAGACTATCATCAAACTTCATGAAAAATTGGGTAATAGGTACGTACATATCAACACAATAATGATATTTGTGTATATCATAAACCTATCAAATCACTATATTTTGTTCTCCATCTCCTTCTCTCTAATGTATGCATTCAATTTGTGTATATCATAAACCTATCAAATCACTCTATTTTTTTATATCTTTTTATATTCAAATAGTTGATAAAAAGGCACACACATGCCAACAATTAACCTACACGTCCATGAGTTTTTTAGGATAAATTTGATTAAAAGCATTTCAACATATTATATTATCCCCATCTTAAATAACATTGCAATAAATTTGACAATGTGAAAATTAATGATTCTACCACTCTTTAAAATTGTAGAATTTTCCAAGTGTGGAGATATATCCATCCACCTTTTAGAAAAAGTATCTCTTAAATTTACACTCGTGCACTTAAAGGATAGATAATTTGATGAATTGATTTCCCAACAAAATCATTCTTCACTAAAAATCTCTTAAAGAGTTATAAAAAAGTTTTTTTGATAAAAAATTCCACATGTCTACGTTTATACACCTGGAACCCTCTGATTATTTTAGTTTTTTGCACCATTAACCCAAGAAGCTCAAGAACTCAAAAAGTTTGAACCCCTATGCTAGAATCCTGACTCCGCCATTGTCTACACCTTTTCCTTACATCCACAAAAACATTTCAATATAATGTATTCACCATCTCAAGTAACATTGCAATGGTTATATATCTCATTCCGAAATTGTGTACCACTCTAGAATACTCTCACTCAAGAGTTACAAATAACGGTAACATATGTCTCACGTATCAAAGGGTAGTACTTTGGTGACATTGGGGTGCCAATGTCATGTGACATTGGCCAACCTCTAGGACATGGTTGGAGATGCCTCGACTCCACATGATCACCCAAGAATAATGAAGATACTTCATATCTCTTTATGATATGATATCACCTAAGATTGGCATATTTCACATCTTCAAAACTATCTCTCACTATTTGAGGGAGAGGGTATTGGCCTCCGTTTATGAATATGATAAAGTGCATAGACATTAATATTGTCCCACCACTCTATACATGTGAAATTTTCCTAGTGGCAAAATATATATTTGTCCACATCTTAGAACATACTCTTTGATCTCCACTATAAAAAACAAACAATTCGTTTGGGATTTGGAGGTCTTGTTTGATCCTAGGAGCAACAAGGGATGGGTGTGAAGCGCCTTCATTTATTTGTGTATTATTTGTGCTTGTTGTATTCTTTGGTACTATTGTATCTTTACTTGCACACCTTGCCCTTTTATTTTTATTTTTATTTTGAATGACAAATATATATATATATATATATATATATATATATATATATATTGTGGGTCTTTAATATGAAAAATGTTAACTAAATTCACATTATTTAATGATTGTATTCCTTAAACACGCTTAATACAATATATTTGAAGTTTTAGGACAGTTGATTTATTTTATAGTACATAATATTAGGGCTTTAAATGATGATCAAATGATTTATATTAATTGTGCAGATGGACTATGATTTCTGCAAATTTACCAGGGAGAACAGATAACGAGATAAAGAACTACTGGCACACCACCTTAAAAAAGACCCTTATAAAGAATAAGTCAAACGCTAAACGTGGAACGAAAAAAGCCAAAGACTCAAATTCAAAAAATCACCCTACAATGGAAAAACCCAAGAAACTAGGAGAAATGTTAGAGAGCAACGGCGGTTCCAATATTACGAGTCCACCATCTTCACAACCATCTACAAGTGCATCCTCTTGCATAGCATTAATGGATACTGCAGCCACTACAATATCATATGAAAATTCTTCTCTTTTTGATGACTATGACCTTCCTTTTATGGATGCATACATGGAGACTGTGAGTGAAAATTTCTGGGCAGAGCCATATATAATAGACAGCTCGTATGTCCCTCCAAGTGAAGATTCTATTATATTACTTGAACATGAATATTTTAGTCATGTATATGATGTAGAACTTTGGAGCCATGGAAAATAAATCGTTACTGTAATGTGGGGGTATACTCTTTTGAAAATGTCCCATAGATAATATAACATCATTTGATTCCTATCATGTGTTGTTTTTATAATTTTTTTTTAATGATGTTGTACTTTGAAATAAAATGGCATCTCTTTTGTAACAAAATAAAAAATGGCATATATTTCTCTATCCTTCTCCTTTTTGCTTACCATGTCTCTATCGCTCTCCCCCAATTATTCATTTAGTCAACCCGAGTTATCTTGCAATGCAAGTAACTCAAGTGAACTAATTTGTTGTTAGAGTTTGTTACACTTTTGAATATAAGTACTTGGGTTAGCGAGCACTCTTTAAACATTCTAAATTAAGTAATGACGCAGAACGGAAGCAAGGGTTAGCAAACGCTAAACCTAAAAAATAAACAGACAAGTTGCAAGCGGCAAACCTATCAAATAAGGGTTTTCGGAATCCACCAAAATTGAGAGAAAAGTCTCGAATATTTTTATTGAATGAAAAAGGTGTCTCTTAGGTTGCATAAGTTCTGTTTAAATACTAAAAGAAATAACAAACCCGTATGGGCCGAAAAATAACAAAACCAAACAAAATAGAAGAAAGTTCTAAAAAAATGTTGAAATATTAAAAGGTGGTTTCGGGCCTTTAGACGACCTTGAATGACTAAAATAACCCCTACGTCATGGCGAAGTGATGTGTTTTGTTCATGAGATCCGAGGCTTTCCGAAAAGGTATAATTCGAGTCAATCAGACACCGGATGCAAAATCTGCATCATTCCGACTAAACCTTTCTTGCGCGCCACTTCGTCTTTGATTCGTGCCGCCAACTTGTCTACATCAAGTAATTAATCCACAAAAAAGATAAAGTTTCCAACTTACAATGCACTTTATTACACAAATTTTCACAAAAAATTACAGTTTTAAATTTTTAACTAGTACCTCGAGGGCTCGAGGGCACTGTGGTTAACATTACCGTAAGTATTTTATGCCTTAGTTGTTGATGTATGAAAGTATCATATTCACATTCAATAAGAATTTTTCTCTTATTCTCTCCAAACCTCTGAAATCCTATGCTTCTCAATTTCATATTTTTCTAGTTTGTTCTATCAAATTGGTATCAGAGCCTATCGATTAAGCCATTCACATTTATATACACGCACCAAACCCAAAAATGTTGGGCGTGACGCGAGGGGGTGTATTGAAAAAAACATGTCTTGCATCGGATAGATAAAACTACTAATAAGAGTTTATAAAGATGACTAAAAAGGAGTCCTTTCTATAAGGAGGCACTCATCTTTATAAACTCTTATCAAGAGTTCTATCTTATCCGACATGGAAATTGGTTTTTTTTTCTTTCTTTTCAACAAAGAAAACATGAAACATTTTAATCTTATTTGTATAACAGGAAAGACCATGCATTGAGATGATCACAAAGAAAACAACCAAACACAAACCCTACACCAATAGGACAATAATACAGAGTACAGACAGCTTAAGCTTGTAGTCAAAATAACCCAACATAAATTAGTACTAGACGTGTGTATTTATTTATACGTCACTTCAATTACTCTCTTAATACATAGATCACCACACACTCATACTTAGAATTGGTAACAGTACCTATAGGATAGAGAAAATGGTGATCAAATTCAAATGGATTGAACACGCTACCCAGAACCCCATGTTGTGACAAAAATAGATTGAAGAAAGGCACGCGGACATCTGAAGAAGACAAAAACTTGATATGGATTGACATATTTTATATTTATCTGTTTCAATTATACATAATAATATAAACTTCCAAATGTAACTGTACCTTGTATCTATGGCCGTTATGAGAGTTTAGATATGTGTAAACTTAATTTTTCTTTTTTATGTTTAATCATTTCATTATATCTATCCTTAAACTTTCGGGTGGTAAAATTTTAAATAAATTTTAAAAATATTCATAAACTATAGATAAAATTTTAGCAATTCCAATTTATAAGGCTTATTTTGATAGATGCAACAAAAATCAAAATGGTTGATGTGATGCTATGCTTTAGATCACGAGCTCTTTGTAACACTCATATTTTTGTGATTTCACATTAGTCTTAATCCGTTGTTGATTTAGATTCCACTACCAATCGACCCTCAGTCCACAAGAGAAGACACTACAACATGCACAAATAACAGATTTTTAGAAATTGACTTCCGATCTCAAAGCAAAATTGATCGGCCCACTATACCCCAAATATAAATAACTCAGCCACCAGAGATGGCACCATAACCCTCCCAAAAACTTGAAACTAGACGCTAACTTCCAATGTCGAAGCAAAGACGATCAACCAACCAAAATATAGATGATAAATCTCAGACAATCAACAGGTGGAGCTATAATGAAAACATAACGAGGTCGAAAAAGGGCCTAAATTGACAACTACCCAAAATCGACAAGAGCTAATGGCTGCAACGATGGGCCTAGATCAGAAATCACCATGAGCATACAACATAGGAAAAACACAAATATGTAGATAATTGAATTAGTTTTCTAATAGTATAAGATTTTTGATTGATCTTAGCTTAATATTTGAACATATGTTGGGTTGTACAACTCCTTTTGGAGTGAAACAAAAGTCATTCAATTCCTAACATTCATATCTACATTTCTGGTTAATACATTATGTCATACCCTAATTTTTGATCCAAGTTGTCACCGACACGTGTCGTTGGACCTTACATTCATACGCAGTTTAACCTGATCAATCTCTGCATTTCAGTGAAAATTTCGGCAGAGAGGTATTTTAAAATACCTCATTATAGTTCCGAGTCAGGCCCTCTTCTCTCTGTATTTTTGTTTTTTATCGTATTTTTAATTTCCATCTTTTATTTTTTAGTTAATGTTAATTTTGTATATAAAAGTCTTTATTTTTCTTTTTTAATTAAACTGTCAATACTTTTTTTTATTATTTGTTTTAGTCTTCATCCATTTTAGTTTTATCTATATCCAACAGTTTAGTCTAAATCCAATTCACGCGTCCATTTTTCCAGCAAAGGATAATCACATTATTTTTCCTTCTCATTCCAATCCAAAGCCAGATTTTCTGCACTCTTTAACAAACCCTAACCTAAGTCCTGATACTATAAAAGGTACCTGCAAAAC
>Ga0315914_1007148_pt1 | contig 15572 bp, 6 predicted proteins | sample MpolenodulesMG_FD_203920 | JGI IMG/M metagenome (GOLD analysis project Ga0315914, IMG submission 203920) | Medicago polymorpha root nodule microbial communities from Los Angeles, California, United States - elongated nodules | ecosystem: Host-associated > Plants > Roots > Nodule | place: USA... | reverse complement strand
TCTTCTCTTCTCATCCTGATACCTATTTCTTCTTCTTCTCTTCCCTTCTTCTTCTTCTCTAAAACCCAGTCCTTGTTTCATGTTGCAATCAAGGTAAACCCAGTCCTTCTTCTTCTTCTCTAAAACCTGAAAATCTCCCTGTAAACTCCCCCGCCGTCCGTGTCCTCATCAACAACCTCTCTGAATCACTCCGCAACGGCCTCGCACAACGCCGTCCATGGACATAACTCGTCGACCGCTCCGCCTTCAGCAAACCTGAATCCTTCTCTGACGCCACCCTCCGTGTCCGCAAAAACTACTCCTACTTCCGTGTCAACTACTATGCCGTCGTCGCCGGAATCCTCGCTGTCTCTCTCCTCACCAATCCATTCTCTCTCATCCTCCTCATCGGCCTCCTCGCTTCATGGACATTCCTCTACCTCTTCCATCCTACCGATCGTCCTCTTGTTCTCTTCGGTTGCACTTTCACCGATTTCGAAACGCTTATGATCCTCTCAGGACTCACGATCTTCGTTGTTTTCCTCACCAGCGTTGGATCTGTTCTTGTTTCCGCTTTGATGCTCGGTGTCTTATACTGACTATTTAAAAATTGCTTGATTTGGATTCTTCATTTGGATTTAAAAGCTCGGGTTGTTATTGATTTGGATTTTGCAGATTATGATGTTGTTTTGATGTTGTTAATGTTGTTGTTTGATGTTGTTAATGACATATTTTGATAAGAAGAAGGGAAGAGAAGAAGAAGAAATAGGTATCAGGATGAGAAGAGAAGGGAAGGGAATTTTTGTCCATTCCCATGCCATTTTGTTAATTTGATGACGTGGCAGTGATTAAGTTGGTCAAGGGACGAATTTTTAACTGATTAAACAATGCAAGGGTAAATCGCCAGGATTAGCGATTACAAGGACAAATTTTTAAATGGCGCCTAATTGCAAGGACTAAACATACCTTAAAGCCTAGAAACTTTGATATGATCCGGAAAAATTCATTAGATTCAACAAGGCACAAGCCTTTAATCTCTACCTTATGCAAAGATTCTTCAAAAATGTTCTTCTTCATATTTATTCTTCAATCATTTTCAACATAAAACAACTTCAAGGCTAGATTCTTGAAATAACTTCTTCAACAAAATTCATTTTGTCTTTAGTTCAATTTACTTTTGTATATATAGACTTAGAGAACTTTTATTTTAGAGAACGTATGATAACTTGAATTTGAAGAGTCATTTTGATATTGTTATGATCATCATGTAGAAAACTAAATTCAGAATTTGTCTATGATTCAAATACTTAAACACATAGGTTAGATAGCAGGAGATTAGAATCTTAAAAATATAATTAAGATGGTTATTATCTTTAAAACATTAAATAGGAATATTGCTTCAACGTGTTCTTCCATACCAAATTTGCATAATGAAAAAGCTATTGAGAATGATATTGGGAATGCCAATTTGTAGAATGATCATGAGCATGCCAATATGGAGAGTGATCATGGTGAATTGGTGATAATGTTTCTCAAGATGCTTTCAAATGATTTTGATGGTCAATACCAATAATGTTGAATAGGTTCTTAACAGGGCCTTCCTATAAAATTGGAGGTCCGATTCTTATATTAAAGAGAGACCCCATATAAAATAACACAATTTTTTTTTTTTCTTCATAAAAAGTTCATAATGTTTGTTTTGTTTTTATTTTGAAAGAGAATAAAATAGATAGTGCATAAAGAGGCCTCACAATCCTTCTTCATATACTATCTATTTTAGGTGGATTTCTTCGTTGTGGCTGCATGTATGCAAGACGAAGTTGCGTGTAAAAAGGTTCGACAAAAATAGTGTAGGTTTGACATCTGATGTCAGAATGACTATTAATACAACTTTTTGGAAAGGGAATTACCATGATATATGAGCTTTTTCATCTATCTGAGTTCATTAAACTGAAAATTAGATTTTATTATTTCAGCCCAATTTTAATAATTTCTGTTTTATTTTTTGTTTTGGATTTTCGACCAATTAGGGTTTCCTTAGTATTTAAACACTTGTTGTATCGAGAGATACAATTTATTCATTCAATAAAATTTCAGAGAGTTTTCTTGAATTCTGGTGGATTACGGAACCCTATTTTCACAAGTTTGTCACTTGCAAACTTGTTTCTTTTAATATAAGTTTAGTGCTTGCTAACGTGCACTCCCACTGCATCAATCCTGGAAAAGATTCTTCTCTGGCAAATGTATTATACTATACTTTACAAATAGTTCGCAACTTCATTTCTACAGAAATTCTATATTTAAGGTACAAATATCATACACAAATTTTACACAACATATAGTAAACCTATATGTAAATATAACCAATACAAATTTTATTAGGAAAATCGTTTCTGAACTTGTTTGCTTAGACAATAGTACATATTAGAAACGGCGAGTGGTAGGAATTAAGCATAGATTATGTTTTCTACCTGCAGTAATCCCAAATGACTCAGTCATATCCAATTCTTCATTCTTCATTTTATTGGGAAGCTTCCATTCAAAGTGGTAAAGTAAACTAGCAAGAGGCAACTCAATGTTGGGTAAGGCAAATGCAATTCCAGGACACATCCTCCTTCCACCACCAAATGGTATGAATTCGAAGTCCGTGCCTTTGAAATCAATTGAGCTATTAACAAACCTCTCAGGTTTAAAACTCTCAGCTTCAACCCAATACCTTGGATCTCTTCCAATTGCCCAAGCATTGACAGCAACCCTTGTCTTAGCAGGAATCTCATAACCATTGATTTGGCATCTCTCCCTACTTTCTCTTGGAACTAACAATGGAGCAACTGGATACAACCTCAGTGTTTCTTTGATGACGGACTTTAAGTATATCAACATGTGCAACCCTGTCTCATCCACATATCCCTTTTTATCAAACACTCTTCTTACTTCAGCTTGTGCTTCTTCCATTACCTTTGGGTTTTTTACCATCGCAGACATCGCCCAAATCACAGCCTCTGACGATGTTTCAGTACCAGCACCAAACATGTCCTGCAAATGGATTAACATTAACACTATCTACTCTCCAAATCAACATGCATTTTCTTCCATACAACGCTACCCAAAAATTAATTCATTAATTCGATGTTCTCTCCAAAATACTGTTAACAGTCAAGATAATCTTATTTTTTTTCCTCTAGGAAATCTGACTAGTTTTAAAATTGTGAAATAAACTTGCTTACAATTTTGGTTGTAGACTAACCTGGATGATTGATTTTATATTGTCATCAGTTAAAGGATGTTCTGAGTGATAATTTTCCTGTTGAATCTTGAGAAGAACATCTACTAGATCTTCATCATTGCTTTCTTCCTTGTGAATGCTTTTGTGATCGTCGATGATGTCTTGCAATGTCATATCAAGCTCTCTGTGAAGTTTTTCCATTTTTGTCTTCGCTCTACTCAAGGATCGAAGCAATTTAATGGAAGGAAACAAATCAACAATACAAACGCCTCCCAACAAACTTACTCCTTCCTCTATTGCTGATCTAAACACTTCTTGGTGTTTGCTCCTTTTCCCAAAAGCCGCTCGCGCTGTTATCCCATAGGTCGTTGACAAAATCTTCTGAGTGAGATTAACAACTGATCCTTCACTTGCAGTTATTGATTTAACAAGATTTGACACTTCATCTTCTCTTATGGACCTAAATGATTGGACACGCTTTGCGCTTAATAGCTCTATAACACATATCTTTCGTAGTTGCCTCCACCGTTCTCCATATATAGAGAATATAACATCAGTAGCATCGTAACTAAATATCGTAGACAAAAGAAGGTTTGGCCTACCACTAAAGTTGAGATCATGTGTTTTCATAATCTCTTTGGCAATTTCTGGTGAACTAACTATTACATATGGTACCTCTCCTAATTTCAGGTACATCAAGGGTCCATATTTATCTGCCAAAAATTTGAAGCGATGATGGGGCAATGATCTGCTGATAATCTGATGTAAGTTTCCTATGAGGGGTAGTTTCCATGGTCCTGGTGGCAAATTAACCTTGGAACTGTTACAACTCCATATTTTGACTATTTTGAATAACACCAAGAGGAAGATAAAGAAGGAAATGAAGGTAATATTAGAAAGATGGTTGTGAAGCTCCATGAGATAGCTTTGACCTAGGAGGAAGAAAAGAAATGCCAAGAAAGATGGTTGTGCAAAAGACTAACGTGATCATCTGCAGTTTCAATACTAATAATAATGCTAAACAAGATTAATAAATATTAACATAGAGATACATGATCTAAACCAGAATACAACCAAAAATATAATATTTTTTCCTTGCATCAACTATAAGAATAATATTTTTTTGTTATATGTGACAACTAGGTAGCCATGAAAGATGAAAGAATGATGGGTAATTTACCTTAACCAATGAACATTCATCTTTTTAGGTGGTATTCATGAATATCTTGATCCCACCAATAACTTACTCATTTTCATTGGTTGATAGGTAAATTACCCACCAATCTTCAAAGGTAATCTAGAAAAAATCAAAAAATATGCATATACGTTTTTACATTAATGAAGGATAATTTTGTTAAATATAATACACAATTTTTCGTTCTTATATAAAATTAACTATATTTTAAAAAATTTATAAAATTATCAACATGACATAAAATTTGGTTTTTTTTTTTTAGAGGAATAAAATTTGAAAATTATTATGTACATAAAAAAATAAAAAATAAAAACTGTGGAACGCTAGCAGCATCCATCATCATATTGATAATTATTTTGTAATCATTGAGTTGCTTGGCTTATTAAATTGATACTATCAATTTGAGGCTGACTCGTACTTCCAATTATAAAGATTTTGTATTTGTATTAACCTATTGCGATCAAAATATATTATTAGACCTTTTTCTTGATCATAGCAGGTTTAATGTGGGTCATAATAATGCAATTTGTAAGTATACTCGTTCCCTTGACTTATTCATAGTTTTTATTTTAGTCCTCTAATTAATTGGTGTTAGGTTTTGGATCTTTAACGTTATTTCAGTGAGTCAAATTAGTTATTTTTCTTTAACTTTCAATCTCAATGTCTAAGGTGTGTCAACAGTGTAGATGGTCCACCAAATACTTCATTAATTTTTTAATATTATCCTGTTTGATCTTTTTTTCAAAAATGCGACCGTGAGATCATGCATGTCTATTAATCTAATATAATGCATCATCAACATCTAATTTAGTTTATCTTTATTCGTTATCTTCCCTGCTCCTCTTCTTCAACTTAATCATCTTCATACATGCTTTCACAACAAAACAAAAAAATCATTTGTTCATTATCATCATCGTCTATCTCGTTTTATCATCGTCTTCAAGGATCCTGTAAAGTGAATAAAGTGTAAAGTGAAAAAATCTAGTGTTGTTACTATGACAAACTCATAATTTATTATGATATGCTTATAGTATATACCTTTAATTTGTTAATTAACGATTTATATTACTCCTTTTACACTCTAAAATAAGTTGTTTCTTTTAGACGAACTGATCCTAAAATAATATATTTAATATTAAATTGATAGGGTTCAAAATATGTCTTTTTTCTCTTTTTCTTTTCAAAATGCTTAGGTTAAGGCTATGTTTTAAAACAATAAAATTCACACTCACACACATTAATTTCAAAGAAGTGTAGAATTGAGAGTTTTGCATCTGCATCTCATCAGATCAAATGTTTTTTGTAAAGTTTTACCATATTAGTTGTATTTACCAAAAAAAAAATGTATATTTTAATTGTTGTTTTAATGTTTCTTTCTTAAGGATTGGTTGATGAGGAACCTTTAAGATTTTATAATATTAATGTCAGACATTTTATAACCATAAAACCCTCGCCAATCGAGGACTAGCCAAACAAAATTAGTCAACTGGGTTTTTAAACTTTATGTACATCGCTCTTGGTTGATTAAATAATAGAAACGCCAGGCACATGGCTCTTTTTCGTTTTTTCATAAGTTCTGTGAATATTGTGAAAAACACGAGAAATTGGGGTGTTGTGAATTGTGTTAAAATCTTATTTTGAAAAGCTCTTCTGAAAAATTGTCTGACAAACACCTCATAAATTCGCACATTTTTACCTGATAGTTGAAGTATTTGTATGTATGTCACCTCCTCTTGATAAGAAGAAAGCCACAGACCGAAGGTCGCCAACTCAAAGTCATTACCTCCTTACACAGATAGTAGATCTCGAGCCCTGACGGATCAACCATACTTATTGTGTTTCTTCGAGTTAAACCATGAAACAAACGTTGGCGATCAAATGAACAAATGACAGGATTTTAGTATTTTATGATCGAAAATAAAATATTGGTAAATTCTTGGTTAATTTGGAGTTTGATTGAATATTTGGTACTATGTAGGCGAAATTCTTTTCAAATTTAAATTTATTTTAAAATAATATAATATAAAAAGATGACATAATATTGAATGAATGAATGAGAGTACATGCCGAATCAAACTACATGGATATAAAAGTATTCACCTACTTTATTTCCCAAACTGTATTACATATGCTGAGAACCAAGTTAGTCATGCACACACAAGTCAATTGATCGAGCAAACAAATGAGTTCATTCAAATCAAAGTTCACCCACCTAGTTTTCTAATCCTTTGTTTGACCCCTAAAAAACGAAGTGTAAATATACACACTTGCAAAAATGTAAGTTTAAGTACAACCATGTAAATAAATTCAGAAGAAATTTTAGAGTACACAACCAATTGAAAACTTTTAGTAAGAAGTTAAAATGCATCTAACTTGCATCTTTACCTAATCTTACATAGAAAACCAAGAGAGAAAAATATATCTTAATCCTCCAAATTAAACCCTGCTGAAGTAAACGTGCAAAATGATCCAAAAGCTTTAGCATATGTTGTTTTGACGATCCAATGTTAAATTGACAATCTTAAAATATCAAGAAAAAAAAAGACATGAAATATCCCTTCTTTTTTTGTTTCCGAACTGAAAAATGCGATTTGCTTTCAAACCCTCATTTACTATGAAACCACCAAGAGAGGGTGACTTGGATTTCATAACTATTATATGAATTTAGACATTTAGTAAATTATTATGACTATAATCATTAATATTAATTGTAACAATAACTTGTTGCTTATTATTGCTTGATAATTTCTCTACTTTTCTAGGTACATTATTCAAATCGATTACTTACAATCCTTCTTCATAATCATATGCCATTTGTTTCAGGTGGATTCCTTCCTTATTCCTCTCTAGTTGATGTAATACAGTACATGTTTATACTTCAAAGTTTACAATGTCATTTAAACTCAAATATTACGTGTGTCACAAATATCATACACTAATGTAAACGACATCTAGTAAAAATATTTACAACGATTATTATCTATTACAAACATTTTTGGGACACTATATTTATATTTTTGTATTTTATTTGACAAATATTTTGGTTCTTTTTAAAAGCAAAATTCACAACTGCTTAAATAGAAACAACTCTGATTGTTACTTATATATAAGTATATTTCGAATTATATAATTTAAATAAGGGTATTTTTTTGAACATAGTAGGGCGAGTGAGAAGAGATTATGGTGAGAAAATAAAAGGCCAAGTTATTTCAATGAATTCTGCTCTTCTCCCTGCACTTTTCGCTCGCACCCAGCTCAAAAAACAATAATGCCCATGTGTTAGTTAAGTCACACTGCGTGACTTAACTAACGCACCTTATATGTTCTGCGTGACTTAAGTCACGCACCACTGGCATGTGCACGAGTTAACTCACGCACGTTGGCTGGTGGTCTGAGCTCATGAACAAAAGTTTTTTGGACGGTATTCAATGCAATTTAATTGGTTTTGCACGTTTTTGTTAAGTTTTTTCACGTTTTTTGACTATATTTATGGTAGATATAACCTATGTTACAATATCCCCCTATAAATACACCTCTAAACTTCTCCATTTTCTCACACCATCTCACATTCTCACTTCTCCTCAATCCCTCCCCCTATGAATCTCCTTCTTTTCCTTTTTTTTTCCTTCTTTATTTTGGTGAAAAAAGAGAAATAGGCCAATTCTTGTGATAAAATGATGAGTAGTGAGCAACTTTCTTGGGAAAAAGAACCAGAATGGGTAAAACTAAATGTGCAAATTTAGTTTTATCCCGGGAAAGCTGGTTTTCTTGTGAATTTCTTTTAGTTTTACCACCGGAAGCTGGGTTTTCTGGTGGTTTTTTTTAGTTTTACTCCAGGAAGGTAGGTTTTCTGGTGGGTTTTTTTTTCCGCAGATTTAGTTTTACCCCATTGTAAATGTAATAAGAATTATATTAATAAAATGAGATTTTATATTTATTACTTGTGTTCTTTTATTTTTGTTTTTATTTGCATTTATTTTAAGATTGTATATGAAATAAATAAATTCGAATATAAATTGTGTATTAAAGAATTATTTTTTTTTGAAAACGACCACTTAAACTCAGCGTGATTCGAATAAAAATTGCGTATTAAATAAATTCGAATAAAGACTAATTAAACTCAGGGTGAATTCGAATAAAAATTGCGTATTAAATAAATTCGAATAAAGACTAATTAAACTCAGCGTGAATTCGAATAAAAATTGTGTATTAAATAAATTCGAATAAAGACTAATTAAACTCAGCGTGAATTCGAATAAAAATTGCGTAAATTCGAAAAAGACTAATTAAACTCAGCATGAATTCGAATAAAAATTGCGTATTAAATAAATTCGAATAAAAGTTACATTACATTACATAAAGTTCCAAAATATGTAGTATAATTACATTACATTACGTTCGAAAATGCACCTTGCAACTACAACAATTATCTTACCTCTGAATGGAGTAAATTCAAACTTGTTAAACAACTGCTATCAAGCATTCATCCGGAAGTTTTATTGTTTCATTCAAAAGATTAAATTCTTGTTAGTTTGGTTTAGATGATGATATTCAAGTGCCAAAAGAATGAGGTCCAGTCCTTGACACTTCAATACCTTCATCTAAACCAAACTAACAGAAATTTAATCTTTTGAATGAAACAATAACACTTCCGGGTGAATGCTTGAGAACTGTCAATTAACAAGTTTGAATTACCCCATTCAGAGGAAGACAATTGTTGTAGTTGGAAGGTGCATCCCCTACCTAATCACAATCTTCTGGCGGAATCAGACTGTTGATAATATCTTCAATTGATCTCGACAACGTTACCCGCATATCGATCCACTGGAACATACTGTGCTCCCAAAAACATGCTCGTCACGTTTTCGTCGTTCGTTAATTCCACCCAACTGAATGATACTCTTCCCTCGTTGAGGGTTGGACGTTTATACCGAACGTATTCCACCCTCCTTGTGTCTCCGGGGTTGACTCCTTGGTTGAATTCATTCAGTTCATCCTTGAGACCTCTTAACGTTACACCAAGGCATCGAACTTTCAACCTCTGAGGTTCTCCGTCGTTGAATTGTGCATGAACGTCGATCCACCCGGTCATTGTTCCAAATCTACACAATAAGAAATTAAAAATAATCAATGAAAAACTCATTCAAACATTTAATCAAACACTTGGAGTGCAAATTATACATAAATCCTAAAACTCATAACTACAACATCAACATGCAGACATCTAAATAATTAAGCAATATAAGTCATTTACATGTAACATTGTATCATTTCTTGCGAGCAAAATCAAAATTTAAACAAACCCTAAATCTAAAAAAAACTTCTAAAACTTAAAACTACAACATAAACATGCAAACATTTAAGCAACACAAGTCATTTTTATGTAAACATTGTATGATTTCTTGCCAAAAAAACCAAAATTTAAACAAACCCTAAATATAAAAATTTCTAATTTAAGAGAAAAAAATCTTACATATAAACTTAAAAAGGTTAATGGTGTTTGATTATGAAAACTTATTTGTTATTGGAGTGTTGTTTGATCTGAACTTGAAGAAATTTTGGATTTGGGTGATTTGAGAGAGATTTTTGAGATTTTTTTAGATTTTAAATGACAAATGATGAAATGAGGTGTTCTACCTTGTTTAAAACAGCACGTTGTGTGAGTTAAGTAACACAGAGTTTAACACTTGCGTTACTTAACTAGCGCATGGACATTTTAGGCACGGCTGCAGGGCGCGAGTGTTTTGCGCAGAGGAAAGAGAAAAATTCTATTTCAATTAAGAAAAATAAGAGGATTCCTCTTTAACCACCTAGAAATTTCTCAGAGGCACTTATTAAGCGGCAATCAACTACCATTCACTGCAAAATGATGGTTAATAGTTGTTCGACACTTTTTAAATCAGGTAAATTATTTTTTAAGTCAATTTAACCGATTTAAAAAGCTCCTGAAACGTAGTTAATTGTGGTTGGATGTATTTGGGATAAGTTGAGGTATCTATGAGGTTCCTAAAGAGAAATCTGCCTAGAGGTGGATCCACCTCTAGACATAGTGTGGCAATAGCGACACCTGATTTTTCCCAATTTTTTTACATACACAATACAAGAAATTTGACTTTTCGTGACATGCAAAAATTGTCACTATAAGTCCCAAATCTATAGGCAGGGACATATTCAATGTGGGGACAATGGGGTCGCTTGCCTCCACTTGCTTATTGTAGTTTTAACCTAAAATTAGATATTTATGTAGTTTAACCCAACTTATATAGTATTATTGTTTTTCCATAGTCCATTCATAACACTACAAAAAATTACAAAACTAAGAAGGATCCTAATGAGTTGTTAAGAAATCAAAATAAATACTTTTTTATAAAAAGTTGTTGTAATTATTATATCATAAAAATAATGCTTATTTTTAAGATAAAATTTCTTTTATAAAATCTTTAACCAATTCTCTTAAAGCATATCGTTAACAAGACTATAAAACTACTATTATATTATATTCTAAACTATTCTTATAGAGAAATTATAAACTTTTCTAAAGTGCTATTATATTTGTTGAAAAAGGTTATGTGCCTGACGTTGGTGGTTGAAAAAAATAATTAATCATGATTATATTTTAATACTCGGTTAGAAATGGAGTAAAAAAATTAACATTTTAGAGCAATTATAAACATAACTTCTATAATTTTTACACGCTTACGCATTTATATAATTTTATATAAGTTTTATGATATAACATTGACGTTGCTTATTCCCTCAAAAAAAAAAACATTGACCTCGCTTATTAAATTTTTTGGATTTGTCACTGTCCTTAGGTAAATCTCCCGCTTATTAAATATTTTCAACCTTTACCCACGGACAACCGTAGGTAATTCCAAAAGACCTCTACCCACGATTGCAATTGTCACTAAAAATTATGATTGTTTTTTATATGTATTTTTGGTTCTACGATAAATTCTAAAAATAAATAATTCATAAAATCGCTATTAAAATTTGTTTACTCAATAAATATAATAAAATATTAGACCATTGAAATTGTTTACTATAATCAATTTTTAGAATAATTTTTTAAGTGACAGGTTAGAATCAATTTGTTATGATCCAAATATAATTAGAGCCAAGTCATTAAAGTGGAATTAACAATTGATTAGAGAAAAAGAACATGTGTCATTTGATCCAACTATTAAGGGATAATTCCAACAAGAAAATATTCTCTTAATTTTCTATACAAGGGGAGCAATGATTAGCAAGAAGGGTATGAAGAAAAATGATGAAAATCTCTCCTCTCTTCATTTGGTACTCTCTCATAGAGTGATCATTTATTCTTAGGACTTAATCTTTTTCTATCTTTTTCTTTCTCTTCAATGCAATAAGAACACCAAATCTAATTGGGTTTTGATCTATCAATTTGACCTTTGACTTAATAAAAATTTATAATTATCAATTTATAACATTCTCAAATTTAGATTTAGGAACCCTTACACAATTCTTCTCACTATTTCACCTTTTTGACGAAATTCTCCTCATTATTTTACTTGCATGCTTCTCACAATTTTACCCGCATTAGCAGTTTTGTCGCTCACTATATCAATGATGTGTAATTGTAATACAAAAGGCGACTATCATACTTATTATCAAAGCAAATCACAAGTGCATTATCAAGACTAATATTTCACCTGCGTACATATTTCCCAAAATGTTTAAGAAAATGGAGTATCACAGATCTTTTTTCTTCCTCTGTGAACCGAGAAATGTGATATGATGGTCAATTCTAGCATTTCCTTGGTGATCCCAACAATGGAATTACACAATACCACCCGCTGGTCTCATTAACTTTATTTTCAAATACTCACTTATTTTAGAATTACGAACTGAAAGGAAGACTATTACATAAAATTTTATATCGTGTATTTAGCAATTTTGTAAATTATGAGTATGATCATAAATATTAGATATAAAAAAAAAAAAATTATAAAGTTGTAACAATAACTTGTTGCTTAGTATTTCCTTACTGTTTCTCTATATTTTAAGGTAAGTCGTTTGTGTAAAATTGATTAACTACAATTCTTCTGTCATCTGTTTCAGGTGAATTTCTTCCTTGGCAATTTTGGGAAAGATTCCTCTCTAGTTAAATATGTCTTATACAATATAATACAACTATACTTAACAGTTTGCAGTTTCATTCAAACACAAATATCATATGCAAGTGTAAACGACGTCTAGTAAAAATATTTACAACAAATTATTACCAACCACAATCATTATTCGGAGCATCATAAACATTATTACTGAAAGTAGTATATGGAAATTAACACTGCTAGAAAAAGCAAAATTAGTGAGGGAAATTAGTGACGGAAAAAATGAAATTCCTCACAAATTCCTTAGTCGCAAAATTTAGTGACGGAATTAGAGAGGGATTTCGCGTTTTCCCTCACTAAATATCCCTCACTAATTTTTGTTTTTTTAGTAGTGTTGGGTTAGCCAGTGAGCCTTTGCTCTTTGAGTCCACCAAGCTTCCTCTTGTTTGAGAAGCTCATCCATAGATTTTTACATATCATTAATCAGGTTGATGCAGTTTTGAGTAGGAACCTTGTTCTTAAGAGTAGCAAAAAGAACTTGCAAATCCTTAATTTTAGTTGGAATGTAGCCAAATTTATCCTTCCCTCAAGAAGACAACTTTTCCATCACAAATGTTAGCTTACTAGAGCAATTACCATACACACCCTGCTAGGCATTTTTTACAATTTGAAAATTTTCTTGGTCCTGAGCTCATAGTTGCTCAAACCTATGGATTTAGGAATTTCTGTAGGGTTGCGTGCCTTCACTAGCTTCGTGGAATTCAAACAGAATAGGGTTATGATCTGATGTATATATGAGAAGATGACAATTGGCATATATGGGGAAAAAGTTTATCTAGTTAGTGTTTGCACAAAATCTTTCTAATATCTCTTTAATATGGTAATTTTATTGCGATGTTATTAGCCAAAGTATATTGATTACCAATATAACCAAGGTCAGTAAGATCACAATTATTAAGTGTCATTGAAAAAGTTAGCATTATTATAATCAAAACCATTGCCTCCCATTTTTTCAGAACTATTAAGAAGAAGGTTAAATCGCCAAATATGAGCCATTTGAAAGACATCCTACTTTGATAAAGATTATCAATGGCATCACAAGTTAAATATTTGTGGGCAGTATAAAGGGAACCATAAAAGCCAGTGGTATACCAAGTGAAAGTAAGAATACTTGCAGTAATATACATGTCAATTAGCATTTTATTAGATTGAATAATATCAATATGAATTACATCATTCCAAATGGTTCATTGAATAATGGCTCATATTTTTTTTTTTTGTCTTAGATGAAGTGGTAATCCACTGAAATTAAACTCACACACATTTGTGAGGTCCCGATGAGCTAAGACATTTTTCAGTAGTGTTAGTTTTAATGACTTATATTTTATTAGGTTAGAAAGAGGACCACAAAGAAAACTAGACATAGCTTTTTTATCAAACTCTTTAAGCGTAGTTTGCATGAGAAAAACCATATCAGGACACTTACACTACTAGAAAAAGCAAAATTAGCGAGGGAAATTAGTGACGGAAAAAATGAAATTCCTCACAAATTCCTTGGTTGCAAAATTTAGTGATGGAATTAGAGAGAAATTTCACGTTTTCCCTCACTAAATATCCCTCACTAATTTTTGTTTTTTTAGTAGTGTTAGTTTTGAGGAGCTTTTATAGGGCCCTCACTGCAGAGGGCTTCCCAAGCCCTCTGCAGTTCTAGGAAAGACACTTCATGGCAGCTAGCTAGCCTTGTAGTCAACGTATGCCATTTCAAAATCCTCGTTCAAATCCTTCTTAGCCTCTGCTTCCATAACATGGTAGTGACCAATGTAACACCCTACTTCTATTAAAGCGATAAAACACGCAAATAAAACATTTATTCAAGAAATAGACGCTACGTCTTCAACAAATATCATACAACATGCATTTATAAGATTCATCAACAATCGCAGCGGATATAAATCATACATCACCAAAGTATACATGTCATAAGATCAACATACATCCATAAATAAAATCTCCAAAACCCGACAAATGGACAAAATCTCCATAACATAAATAAATCCAGAGAATCATAAAGACTGACACCTAATCAGAGTCTAATCTAAGACTCTAACGGATAAACAGAGGAAGCTTCCGCTATCCTCAAGCAACTCACCAAGCATCAAACAAACTAATCCTGCAAGCCGTCTACCCATTCATACAAATAGGTAGGCGGTCCACCACAGACCAGTGGGGGTTAGCTTCACATCAATCATAAACAAACATAAGCATTCAAGGATTTCATGCATAACACATATACATACCCATCCCTCCTAGAATATTAACATAACATGAATATTGTCCCCCATTCCATACACCTCAAGCTATCACATTACTAACATAGTATAGCAAGCATATTCAATCTCTAAACAAGTCATCGACATAGGCTTATCATTTATCAACATCAATCAATGAAAGGATTACTCACTTTATCCTCATTTAGCATACTTAACTCAATAAGTACAGTTCATCATTTCAAGTTATAAGCAAGCAATCATCATTATCAAAAAAATTATCACATCATATGTATATACATATACAATTCTCACCTCATTACTATTACCAAAATAATTATCATCAATTAGATTCACTAAGTGTATAAGCACAAGCAAGTAAAATATGCAATTAGAGCATAATTCAATTATTCACAAGCGTCAACAAATCCACCAATGTACGTATACACCAATCCACATAATCACAAAATTCACTGAATTCCACCAATGTACAAATTTATCAAGTCACATATTCAATTATGACACGACTCATCAATTACTCAAATGCATGCAATGTTTTATACTCTTCTAAATGCATGCGGTACCGTCACTAACAACAAGATGCCAACAGAACATCTTATGTAAGAGTACACCTGCTTTTACAATTCACCTATCTAAAAGTACACCTCCTTTTACATTTCTCATATGACTCAGTATAACTATGATGCATGGACATAAAAGCAAAGACCCAATAATGCAAAATCTCCAACATAAATATCCACCAACAACAATGTAAAAGTACACCTCCATTTACATTGATCAACTTCAACAACAATTGCATTATCAAG
>Ga0315914_1007147_pt1 | contig 15572 bp, 8 predicted proteins | sample MpolenodulesMG_FD_203920 | JGI IMG/M metagenome (GOLD analysis project Ga0315914, IMG submission 203920) | Medicago polymorpha root nodule microbial communities from Los Angeles, California, United States - elongated nodules | ecosystem: Host-associated > Plants > Roots > Nodule | place: USA... | reverse complement strand
CCGGGCTAAAAAGCCCTATTCAAATTCGGGCTCAATATTTAAGGCCCAAGCCCTATAATTAATCGGGCTAAACGGGCCGGCCCTTACGGCCCGGCCCGTTTTGACAGCTCTACCTGATTCATGATTTCTTTCATACAAATTTTATATGAAATTTGCAGTAATGACATGAGTTTATTATTACAGTTTAAATCCTTAATGTATCAAATTCAATTTTGACTTAATTATATTTTTTAACCCTCTAATTTGGACTAAGAAATTATGGTCCTTTGAACTTTATGAGCCAATCAAGTTTTTTTATTTTCAAAATCAAGTGAATATGAGTTTAGAGTTGCAATTTCAATTTCTCACACGAGTTTAGAGTTGCAATTTCAATTTCTCACACTTTGAATGTAAATTTCGTTGCTAGGTAATATTGAAAGAGAAAAAAAGGTCCTTTTGTCTATTTCTTTTATCTAACTTCCTTAAATTCTTAATTTTTAAATCAAGATTTTTATGATTTTTGTCTAAAATCAATTTTAATTTTGCCGGGAAATATAATGAAAATTTGATAAATGGTAGTATTTTATATGAAGCAGATAGATATTTTTTTTCTTCATATTCTCATTTGTAAAGAACTATTTATTTGCTTCAAAGGTTATTATTTTAAAAAATTATTCTTTTTTAGGAAAGAGTTGTAAAAATCATGACATTCATATTATTTCCTTCATCATGTGCTTCCTGTTGTCATTCACATTCTTGGTTTTTAGAAAATAAATGTTTTCCAAGTTCCAACCATTGCATTCAAAATAACAAAACAGTTTTTATACATTCAACACCGTTAGCATCCAATGAAAGCCTGTGAAAAGATTACTTACCGTACAATCCTTCCATGTTTAAGGCAAATGTTAACTTGTGTCCTCAAGGACACATATTAAAGAACTCATTATAGAAATATACGTATCAAAAGTCATGCATTCAACTTCTAAAAAATTAACGTATTATGTTTTCCAATACAAAGTTGCTCTTTTTGGGTTGTTTAACTTGTGTCCTTAGGACACATAACTCGTGCCTTAGTGCACAAGTTAGCATGACCCTTTAAATAGTATGTCATCTTCACATTCTGGAAAGCTTACAAGCAAGTAATTGAAGTTTTACCACATCAATTTCTTAAGTACAAATGTTTCTATCACAACTTTCAAATATTTATATTGAAAATAATTCAAAATAAATGATTGACAATTCATTTGGATATGGTAGCATAGTAACTTAATCATATTCCCACTTCGCTAACAATCTCATGTTCAAAATGTTTTCTTGTTAAAAGTGAACAGAGAAATGAATTGGTTTGCCGGTATTGCCTGAAAGAAATTTTATTCCATTCTTATATATACTTTGTGATCGAGTGGGCTCTATTCGATCCAATGTACTTCCAACATTTTTGCCATAAAACTGTACCGATCAGCAGCTTCATCGATCTGACAAATATATATATAATCAACTTCAGACATAATATATAAAATGTAGAAAAAGGAAAAACAACCTGAAACCATAATTGTTACCATTTTCTTTGTTGGACGACCCGCTCCATGTCCAGCTTTGCAGTCAATGCGACCAATTATAGGGTTTGTTTGGGGACTTTTCTCCAAGCTACTACATAGCACATACTGCATGGTCTGCAACAATTGGAACTGTGTTAGAGAGAGACAGAGAAGAAAAGGAAAAGGGTGGTAAACTGCAACAACTGGAATGAGTTTTTCCTCCCACAGTGGTCACGCGAGAATGACAACCTATCCCCCCCCTCCCTATGTGCCAACTATTTGTTATTTTCTCTAGTTTACAACCACTTATTCTGTTACTTGCAACATAATTCAATAAACATAAGTTGTATTTTCAATGAAAGAATCTATATGCTTGTATAGCCCACTAACCGCCAATAGCTTCAATGAGTGTAGTGGCACAACTCGATCATCATGATCTGCCGTCAACAACATAGTTGATGGGTATTGAATTGACTTGTCAGGATGCTGTTCCCACGGTCGCCGGACATTATGCAATGGTGAGTACCTAAAGCAATAGATAATAATAGAATCATATTTCAAAACATACCTACCAAAACATATCCAAACAATAAAAACCACAGGAGTTTATAAAGCAATCTGTCTTTCAAAACATGATTAAGAAACAACAAGAAAGCAGATATATTATTTACTTTTTTCCAGATGAACCTCAAAATATGAGGATAAAATGGTAATGAGAATCCTCAACTTATGCCAGGAAATAATTATGAATATCATGCAGTCTACACTGCTAGAATATGTGAGTTTACACCAACCAACCATTCGCTGTAAGAAAAATAATTATTGAACTGTAACGGAACGTTTACCATCGAGATTCAGCTTCAGGTAAAGCATGAAAGACAAGATATTTGTCGCCGTCATTTTGGTATTTATAGAGTTCATTATTGTCCTCCATTATATTGATTGATAAATGATAATTATCATGCGACAGTGGCGTAAGAAAATAACTTTGGTCCAATGACACTATCTCTTCTGTAAATATCATAACAACTTGATTATCAGACCAGAACATGCATGTGTAGCTTATGAACTCCAGGAAAAGAAAACAAAATCAAAATGGACATGATATCGTGGACCAATGGTGGTGATTAACAATAGTCCAACAAAGGGATATTAATCAAAGGTTCAACAAAGGGACTGTCTCAGATATTTAAGACGTGAGATATGATTTTCACTTACTGGTATGTACTATATAAGTAATTCCTATTTCTCTGTTATGCATCTATATTATGAGAACTCTAGTCACATGTCTGTCAATTAAGTACTAGTGAAAAGCAACCTTTTCGTCCATCCACATATGGGAATTGTTCAAACCAGACCCTGCCATTATCCCGCTTCCACTAATAGCACTTACTAATAATTTTCCGCTGATATATATTAAAGAAAATAAGGTACTTAAGTATAGAACTTCTTTCCTAACATATTGAAATTTATCCTTGATATTTCAGGACAGGATAAAACTCACTTGATTAGCCAATGAAACTCTTCCTCCTTATCTGCACAACCATAATCTGAGGTCCAAGCATGACCTGAGTAACAATTAAGAATAAGCAAGTGACATTTCTTTAAACAAGCTACTGGACATAATGAATCTAAACAAACCTATGGTAAATTTGTGGAACCGTAGCATGTCCATGACGCCAACATGAGCCAATGCACAGCCAAAGAGCTCAGGTCTCTGTACAGATAAAGGAAAGGAAAAAATCTAGCATAAATAGAGAGCTGTTGAATGGGAAGTGTGGCCTAGAAATGGAAAAACAAAGTAAATGAACCAGACCTGATTTATGCAAGCACCAACAAGAAGTCCACCATTGCTTCCACCTTCGATGCATAACTTTCTGGGTTGGGTATAACCCGTGGACACAAGGTATTCACCAGCAGAAATGAAGTCATCAAAGCAATTCTGTTTTTTAGCAAGGGAACCTGCTTTATGCCATTCTTCCCCATATTCTCCACCACCACGAATATTTGCAATGCAGTAAACAAAACCTAAATGTTTTGTGAGTACAATGCGACTAACACTGAAGGATGGTGTAATACTGATGTTAAAACCACCATATCCATATAACAGACACGGGTGTGAACCATCCAAAACAATATCCTTTTTCGCAACAATGAACATTGGGATCTTGGTACCATCTTTACTAGGGACAAAAACCTGAAATGTGGAAATCACATCAAAAAGGCCAAGTCAAGCAACAATGATACAGACTCAAAGAAATAGCATGCCTGTACCCATACAGACTAAAGGAATTCAAAACAGCCTATTTAACAATGTAACAACTTTGCTGCCTGTTTTCGTACCAAATACTGGAATTCAAAACAGGCAATTTAACAGTGAGGACGGTGCAGCATCGGAGATTTTTTATGTACCTGATTGACTTGAAACTCGGAGCGATCAAACCCAGGGACTGCAATTTCACGTAATATCTTCAGATCAGGAGTCCCTGTTCCCAGGTTGCACTGATAGACGATACCAGGAGACAGAAAGCTTGTAAAGCTAATGAAAACCACATTATCTTCACGCCGTGCAGAAATATCATAAACTGTGCCAATGTCAATTGGCAGTTGATGCAGCAAGGAACCTGATTTTAAGTCTCTTACTTGTATAAGATGCTTCACATCACTCAAGTAACTTACTATCAGTTGGTTACCATTTACAGCACATGCGGACTCAAGTACATCTTTGTCAGACTCTGGCAGAACATCAGCCCATGTGTTTGGTTTCTCCAAATCTACTCGGACTAGTTTATATTTTGGAGCATCTTTATTAGTTAAAAATGTAAACACACTGTCATCATTTGCAATGTAATCATACTTTGCATCAAAATTATCAATAAGTTTGACAAAGGGGAGGGGAGAATTTGCACTATAAAAACTTTCAAATATGCTGGGAAAATCAGACATGTCACAGTAGTACAGTTTGTTAACTGGATCACACCCTTCGCTAATATAGAGGAGGAGATACTGCATCACAAGTAAAAACAGAATCAGATTCGTGGGAAATTTAAAACCATATGCATAAAATTACATAACAGTGAGTTGCAAATGTCATGAATTTAACATTATACTGTGATGAATATATCTTCCGTGGAATTAGATGTACTAAAGTTACATAACAATGAGTTGCTTACCTTGATATGTTGTTACATAAGAATAAGAATTCAAAACTTAGTATTCAGGTTTTATGGCAAGACACTTCAAGAAAGGGAGATTCTATTGACCAAACACATTTTTTCAAAGTTGTACAATAATACTAAGTCACTTGCCTAAAAAAAACCCGGTCACTTAATAAGCAAAGTGCTGAAATGGAAGTTATGCAAAGCAATATAGTAGAGAGTAGAGAAACTGATCCCATAGGAGATTACTAAAGCAAGAAATTCTAATGTTCAATCAGGAAGATCTAAATAGATGCCTCCTAGAAAACAAATATGGGGCAGGGCATAAAACAGCAAATCATCAAATACATTGACGTTGGTAAAATCACTAAAAGCGCAGAGACATCCGTTGCATGTTTTCTTATTTTATATGCACATAAAAAAATAAAGACAATATCAGAAAATTCTAAATTAACGACAATAAAGCACCTTCCCATCATCAGTAACAATTCCTCCAAATGAATATTTAGGGTTTTCGTGATCTTTCCAGCACAAAATATCTCCTGATTGATCCGTGCCCAAAAAATGATAATAAAGCATATGATAAAGGTTAGAGTTCGTTTCAGTCCCAGCATCTACCACTTCTCCATCTCTACAGTATAAAAGCAGAATAATAAATTCATATATCATATCAACACAACATAAAAATAATCCTACCAGTACCAAGTACAATCATACATAAGTTATCTACAAGATCTCCATATAGACAATACCAATTCAAATCATCTTTGATGAGGGCTATCAAATTGAAAAGCACACACTCCATATTTATACTTGGCTAAATTTGTAAGTCAAATGCAATTGCAAAACATGCACTTCCTGGAACGAATGAGAGCAAAGGACATCACTTACTTGGGTGCTGGATAGCGGCTATAAAAGAAACCTTTGTTATCATGTGTCCAGCTAATGGAGGAAAATTTAACCTGAAACAAAACATTAAAAATCATCAATGGTCTCTTTTTATGCCTGTTTTAATTTCTAGCAAAGGCACGAGGCGATACTCACCCATGATAAAGTATCAGGCTCAGCATTCTTGTCCTCGATACGCAACACTTTTATAGTCGCCCAATCGCTACCACTGGAACTAAGCGCATAAGCCAAGTACTTGGCATCTTCACTCACCGAAAATGTGTTCAATGATACAGTTCCATCTTCACTTAAGGCATTTGGGTCAAGCAAAACCTGTGGTTCTCCCTCCAAACTATCCTGTAAAATGAAAAGATAACTTAGAACCTGTTTGAATAAACAGCTTAATTAATTAAGTGCTTACGTATAAGTTATTTCTATAACAAAAGATAAAATAATGTCAAACTATTTTCATAATCTATACTAAAGTGTTTATGAAAATAAGCTGAAAGCAACGTATGAACATGTCATTCGCGGTTTCCATAAGCTCTCTTAAACAGTTTCATAGTAAATGTACTCAAATAAGTCTGTCCAAAAAGGCTCTCAATCAGATGAATTCAAAACATATACTGAACAGCTTCTGAAAATTAAGTTAAATAGGCTGAAAACAGCTTATGGACATGTCAAATAAGCTAATCCAAACAAACCCTAAATCCGACTAATTAAAAAAAAAAAAACAAAGCAGAGCATTAACAATTCAAGCAATGAATGATGTTCAAGCAATAGCAAACCTGGACATAGAGAATGTCCTGTGCCTGAAGGCCAGTGTTATGGAAGTAAAAGTACTTATCGGCTCTTCTAAAAGGAGCATCGTAACGAGGATGATCAAATAGCTTAGTGATTGTTTCGTTAAGTTTGGATCTTGTTTCGCATTGTTGAATCACCGAATTCGTCAATTGAACCTGTTTCTCAACAAACTCTTTCACTTCTTCAGCATCAGGATCTTCCAGCCTTCAAGAAAGAAAAAGAAAAAAGCATATGAGAACGAAAAAGAATGGTTGAATGAATTTGAGTTACTAGTTGTTACCATCGATAAGGGTCGCCGATTTTGACGCCATGGTAATCGTCAACGACAGAGTCGTCTCTGCGAGCAGCGGGATATTGCAGAGCTTCGTTTAGGGCACCCATGCTATTCTATTCTTTCTACACCGAAGAAAAGAGATAAAAGATGTATAAATGTGAAGGAAGGTTAAATAATCGTTATATTTTCTTAAGAACAACGCATGACACAGATTAGACAGTTATAATCAGACTGAAGGAGTCTTAAGTAGTTTCTAAAGTTTCCTTAAAAAAAAAAAGGTAGTTTATAAAATGCAATATGCATATGAACGTATGTCAAATTATTATTCTCTAACAGCTTAATAGCATGGATCGAATTGAGTTTTTTTTTTATATTTAATTAGCTTAATGATTAGACTCATACGTTATAAAGGTTGAAAAGTGAAAAATTTGAAGTTTAAGTTTTAACTCCTACACATGGAGTTATCAACCAAGTTACGCAATTGGAGATATTTGAATTTAAGGGATAAGAAGTTTGAGATTTTGTGTTCAAACGCGGACGAAAGAGTAGATAGTAACTTAACAATTAATCATTAAAATTTGTAGTTAAAAAAATAATATTGTAAAGTCTAATTAAAGACAAATTAAGTTTAAGTTGTAGTTCAGAATTTAGATACTAAATTGATAGCAGTGATTATTTTCCTTTTGTTTGAGAAACTTGATGTGACAAAATTAGTGGCATAATTTTTTTGAAGTATTTTAAATAAAATATCATAGAAATTAATCAATTAATACTTGAATTTGAAACAACAGTGAGTAGAAATAAAAAAATATATAAAAAAGGGATTACTTAAGAGTTTTTTTTTTTACAGATGGATTACTTAAGAGTTGTTGTACAGTTATTCACCATTAAAGCAAAATGTGTAAGAGTTGCATAAATATTGATGCATTACTATGAGGCTACTTATTGGTGCTCTATGAAATCCAAAATGAATTCCGCCGTAAAAGATGTTCTAAGGAAAATGGTTGTGATCAACGTTGTCGGATCATGTATTTCTAATTAAATAGTAAATGTTAGTGAATCTTTCTAACTACTATCTCTGGGCAATCTTCAAATTAATAAATTATTTTTAAAAATTATTTCAAATGCATTGAATGCACATTTTTCATAAAAAATTATCATTTAAGATTTTTAAATAATACTATGGGGGCACTCGTTAGTATTCCCAAGGGTGTGTTCGTTTAAAGTTTTCCAAATTTATTCCTTGGAATATAAAGATAAAAAATTTATTTCAAGGTATTTAGAAAAAATATGTTTGGTTAACTTTATAATATTCCTACAAACTATAAAAATTGAGATTATAATAGGTAACTTTATTCTCATCTCCATGGGAACTTTATTCTCACCATTTTATTTGGGAAAATTTTTCTATTCCTAGAAACATTGTATACCTGGGAATAAAATTTAGAAAACTTGTAAGAAACATAGGCATATATATTTCTATCATTTTATTTCTAGGAATCAACAAATATAACTTGAAACAAACACACACTTAGGGTGCGTTTGATTTGCTAAAAAATGAAGGACATGACAGAACAACTCCAGTTGTCTAGTGTTTGATTTGTAAAACTATTTCAAGTACAGGACAAACTGGAGGCAAGGGACAGGACAAAAACTGATATTTTTGTCCCTCGCCAAACCACAGCAAAACTTTTTGTCCCACGTACGTCTAAAATACCAAAATAGCATTTCGTCCCCCAAAAATCGTATAATACAAAAAATTATTCAATGCCAAAAAAATTTGTCATGTGTTGTTCTCCCTTGTATTGTGTTGTTCTTTCTTGTACCGTTCTGTACAGTACTTGTTGTTTTGCAAACCAAACGCACCCTTAGGTTTTTAATCATTCTTCCACTCTTGGTCACTTTCAGACCGATAAAAACCCTAATTCTTTTTTACAGATAAAAACCCTAGCTAATAAGTCTATTTGTTTATCAGTTTCAGTTTGTTCGCATTCTACTTTGTTTCTTCATATCCTCAAAAATAAAATAAAAAAGAACAACTTTATTTTTTTTCATCACCGTAAGTTGTAACCAAATTAGCTCCTTGTGTCGTTCTTCTTGTTTGTTCTTCTAATTATTTATTTTTATTTCTTCTTAGATCGATGGCTAAAGTTCCTGAGCATGATTATGACAAAACTCACGAAGAGTCTGACAAGAGGATTAAAAGGTCTTCTTGTTCACTATCAAGTGATGAAGATGATGCAAAGCATGAGGTTTCCATTCAAGAATCTACACATGAGTGCAATGTTTGTGGAAAAACTTTTGGAAACGAAAAAGTACTGGGTGGTCACCGGAGATCTCACCTTCTTAAGAAGATAAAGTTAGAAGTTGTTGTTTTTGGATTTTCAAATTGTTGTACTTGGATTTTCAAATTCTTTTTTTGAAAATAATTTTCATCTACCGAAGTTTACGTTGAGTCACGACCAAATCGCTCTCTTATGATAATTTTTCATAAATGTTAATTTATCAACATGAAATGAGATAAATTTTAGTTAAGATGCCAATTAATTTATGATACTCTGTCAAAAAAGAAATTAATTTATGGTAATCTTTATGATTTATTGGTATCCAGAAAATTCCTCTTAATGATGGTGGTTTGGATTTCATGGAGGGAAATTCAATGTTCTCATCAAATCGAGAAGTCTATCTATGGGATGATAATTCAAATGAATCTTCTTTCTATCAAAACATTTAAAAAAATAAAATTTGACCTTTTAATTTTTATTTAAAAAATTAAATTAAAATAAAAGTTATCACAATCACAAGCATATATTGTTTAAAGAACATACACAAATACAATGTCTATACATGCATAAATATTCAAATAAATGTAGAAAATTGATCACATAGCAAACTGCGGAAAAAAAAACATTAAAAATAATACATGCAGATTCACACACGCACGCGGGCGCGCACTTACACATACACAGTAACACGTTTTCTCATGATAACCATATGGTGCTACTCCTTCGTCTGAGTAAAATAAAATTGGGGTTGGGGGTTGGGAAGTTAGTCTGATTTTAAAAACATTTTATTGGGCTAAGAGTTATTTTTGTTCTTATTTTTCTTAGCTTTCGCATATTTCGTAGAAAAATAAATCTAATTAATTTTCTATTAAAAAAAGTAAAGAAAATACATAATAGCAAGATATTAACTCAAATACATGTATCAAATATTTCAGATAGCATAACATACCCATAACAAATTAACAATGTCATTCTAAAATATACACAATACCCAATGGTAGCAACACCACATGACTATAGCAAAATTGGTTTGAAAAGTGCAGTCTAAAACCAACACATAATTATAGCAAATCAAACGCACAACATTAAAAATTTAATATAAAAAATAATACAAACAACACTAACACATAAAATAAAAATTAATTTTCAGTAAACTTAAATAGAGTCATCCACACAATATATAATGCATATGGAACCTTCTAAAATTAAAGTAGTTATTGCACGAGGGAAAAGGAAAACAAGTTATATTACGAACCTTTTAACAAAAAAATCAGAAATTATACACAATGCTAATATTTCAATAGATCAAGTGCATTTTAAAGAATTGGACACATCAAATGTCATTTTTGTTTTCCAAAGTCGACTCCAATGTTTGAACTACTAATACCAGTGGTATTCACGATGCAGCTTATATAAGTTTTAAGGCAAAAACTCATCTAATTCGAAGATAAAATTTTATGCAATTTAGTTTTGGATGACTCGTTTAAAAAAATATATATGATATGGTCTTGTCCAATTTAATGCGTTTTTTTATTGGTTTTTGGATATCCTAATTACAAATTGTAATTTTTTCATCAATATCATAAAGACAATGTAAATAATATGTTTGATGTAAAATATAACATATAATATGTTAAAAATTAATATTACGGGATAAAAATCATTGATTATGTTTCAAACATATGTCATAGTAAAAAAATTGAATAAATTAAACTAATAAGTATAATTAAAAAATATAAACCTAGGAATAATAGGTCAATGTAATTATATCATGGTGATGAAAAATAAAAAAGTATTAATACACATGCATGCATGTATGTGCAGTTTAGTTTAAATAATTCAATCCAAAACCCGATTCGATCTGAGTGGTTTACATAAAACCGTATCCAAACACATTCAATAATTTCAGTTTTGTGCGGTTTTCGGGTTTTTTAATCGGTTTGCGGTTTTAATTTGGATTAAATTGAATTTGAACACCCATATTCAGTAATAGCACTGTCGATTTCAATGACCATATCATATGTAGCCAACAAGGATCTATAACTAGCATCCACTTCATCGCTGCAATTTTTGTTACCAAAGTCGACGCTAGTGTTTGAACCACAACTATGATTACTTGCACTATCGATTTCAGTAATTGGAACATATGTAACCAAAAAGGATCCGTAACTTAGAATCCACTTCATCATCGTGGGTTCAATAACACGATTATATTTAGTCAACGAGGATATGTAATATGCATCCACTTCATCATTTTCACTCATAAGTACACCTAAAAGTACTTCCCAGTCTTTGTTTGTATCACACTCTATCATATGTTTATATTCATCTATTAAAATTGTTGCATTTTCACAAATCTTCACATTTGTCTTTGTAACACTGACGACACAACTGTGCTTCAAACTGTCATTCATCACCACCCCCGCCTCCTTCACCGCCTTTCTATTGGGAAGCTAGTATGATTTTAAAAACATTTTATTGGACCAAGAGATTAATTTATCTTTTCTTCTTATTTTAATTGGCTTTCACACATTCCATAGAAAAATAAATCTAATTAATTTTCTAGTTAAAAGGTAAAAGAAATACACAATAAATAGCAAGTTATTAAGTCAAATGCACGTATCAGATATTTTGGACATCATAACATATCCACAACAATTTTAATGTTTAATTTTGCATCCCCATGTGTTTGATTTGATGTTTATGTGAACTTTCATCAAATACTTGGTTTTAAATTTTTACATTATATCATAGTCGAATATATTGAATCATCAAATTTGGTTTTTAAAACCTTTTTTATGCTCTAGATACCGCTTTTCTTTAATTGCAAAGTTGTATGACTCATTCATATCGTCCTAATGTGAAAGCTTTAAAAGAGATGAGGTCTGTGGGGAAAAATTGTCTTGATTTTATCTAATATATGTCTGTTTAATTTTAGTCTTAGTTGATCACTTATTTTACTTCATTTCATGCTAAAAAGTATGATTAGATTATTTTTTTGGGTGTTAGGTATTCTTATTCATGTTTTTCTTTAACTTGAAAAAGAAAAGTACTGATACAAATATTCTCTAACCTTGAAGATTGTAAAATAATATATGTTGCACTATCAAGAGTTACATCAAGAAATGATTTGATGGTAACTGTGATGATACTACTTCAAATGTAGTATATAAAAAAATTTCAAAATTATGAAATCAAATCATCTTTGTTATTTATCATCCAAGTTGTTTTTTAAAAGGATCATCCAAGTTTTCTGGTGTACATATAATAGACGATGAGGATAATAATAATAATAATAGTAATAGATTTAGATACTTACAGGTAGACGATCTAGTTAGTTAGAATCCTCTCTATCTATGACGGTTCCTCTTATTTTATGACAAAAATAATCTCTCTAGAGTAGACAATTAATTCAATTTCCAATCAACCATAAATTTAAACGTGATCTAAACTATTTATTCATTCAACTGAATTGACTACAATTTTATCCGTGATTAATTATATATTTTTGCAGGTTTATACATGATTAATTATATATTGTTGCAGGTATATGAAAATTTAAATATCTATGAAATATTTATGTATAAAGAAATGATATTTATATAAACCATTTTATTTTCTTTCTTTCTCGTATGCATGTTGTGCTCTTATCATTTCTTTCCCTTTTTCTCTTTATTGTTTTTCTCTCTTTTGCATACTAGCCCCTCGTTTCATTTTACAAGTATGAAGATTCAATTATTATTTTGAAAAGTAGTTTATTTATTCAATAACTTAAAAAGTTTGTCTAGAAAGTGTTAGTTTAGTTGGTACAACCTGACTTAATCTATAGATAATAATAAAGCAAGCTAAGTATTTTGGCAAGTTTGACATTTGTCATCTTCTAAGAATGCTTGCTTCTTTTAAACTTGCTATTATTGGTAATATTTCCCTAATTGTGTTTTAAAAGTTTTTATTTATTTTAGTATTGATTTTAATTGTAGTAGTAGTATTTTTTTATCAAGTTGGAAGGGTTTTTGATGGTATTTGGAGGAGTCAAGCACGCGTGTTTTCAAGAATTTATGAGACCGATTAATTATTTTTATTTTAATTAATTATGGAAACTAATCCCTTATAATGAGACGCATGAAGGGATTTGTAAACATAAAAAAAAAAAAAAAAAAACACATGAAGGGATTGTGAAACGGCAAAGCAACTGCGAACACGTGAGATGACCAGTTATTTCAACTACCAGTTATTTATGACACATGAAGGGCTTCATAAATTGTTTCATTTCATTTACCGAAATTTTTTCATAAAAACAAGTCACGGTGGAATTGGAACTTGGATGTAGCAACTTTAAAACATTTTCCATTGTTACTACTTCCAATGTCTTGCAATATGTGGTCTTATCTCTTCTTTCTTCTCCCTCACTCTCTGCCCTTTTTTAAATGCATTTCCATCTTACTACGTTTACTACGCTCCTTGCTCTGTTCACATTCTCTCTTGCTTCTGAAATTTTGATTTTTTTCTCTCTTTCTTTTTTATGATTCTTTACTTTTTTGTTTCTTATGTTTGACGGAGGCATATATGTTTCACCATTTTTCACTTCTGCGTAAGAGTGGATTACTTGGTATGTTGTTCTTTAAGGTTGGGTTTTTACTTTGTGGAGTTTTGACTTTCAAGTTTTGACAGTTTGTCTTATGTGGATTTTCTTCATCTACTGCTTAATTGCGTCTTCATTATGCTTAGCTTATAGCAGAGTTCCTTTAAATTTCGGTATTGCTCATTTATCTTTTTCCATGTTCTTTGAAATACGAGGTCTCAGTTTTATATTTCTTTTGAAGATAAAGTCTCATATTTCTGCTTCAGTGTCCTTCAATGTGTGACTTTTTGTTTGGAATTTTTTTTCCTATTTCTACGGGAAATTGAAGACTAGAAAAGTGTATATGCATTCGTTGTTCTAATTCCTTCTTTCGGTGCAATATTGTGAGGTGAGTATTTAAAGAGATACATCACTACAAATGTATAAAAAGAACCATAGATTTTAAGATTATCTTCTTTTGTAAGGTTTTGTATTAGTAAGCCTTAGATTGTTTGATAATTTTCGTTGGAAATATATATTAATAAGTTAATAACCATATATTAATGTCATTGAAAGATTTGATAGTACAAAAAAACTTGAGCTTATATAACTACTTATCTAATTTTTCTTCTTAGATCAATTTCTTTACTTCCTAAACTTTCTAATGTTTGCTTTTATTTTTATGATACTTGAAACCATAGAAGACACTTTTGCATGATATTTTTCCTTTTTTGTCACGTCATTTTTCGGAGGTCAAATTATTTTATTAGCATAGACTCATTATTTTATTTCACGATTGAACTTTTAATTTTTCAAGAAAAGGGGAAAAAGTTCAAACTACCCATTTGAAAAGATTTAGGATTCGGGGGTAAGTTACACAAAGGGAAGGTATTAACACCCTTTATGTCCGTAGTATCCTACGAGAACCTCTTGATTTTATTTAATGTTTTGTGCTATAAACTTGCTTGCTGAAAAAAAGAGTTTGATAAAGAAAGAAAGAGACCTATTTATCTACATTTTTTATTGATTTGGAAGGACGAGTGTCCTTTGTCTACGTACCCGTGAGGGATCAAAACCTCGTAGTTCGGGGTAAAAATTGACGTTTGATTTGTTTTGTGTTTTTGATTAGTTTTGAAAAAAAGGTTTTAAAACGAAAGAAAGCCAAAGCGGCAAATAAGTATTTGTTTGTGTTTTTTATGTTAAAGGAAAATAACTTAAGGTATGATTAATGTAGATTGCAATTTTGATTTATGAAAGAAATAAAAATAAAAGGATCACTTGATTTTGGAAATCAAGGTTTATTGTGAAAATATTTTTGTGATTTTTGTTATTTGAATGTTTTTGTTGTTTTTGAATATTAAATGAAAATTAAACTAACGGAGCAATAAAAATAAAAACGCGTGGATTTTTGTAGTGACGTTGGATCACCACAAAATCCCTAACCTAATTTTTTTGCATTTTTTGACATATATAAAGCGGTAAAGAGGACACACACACGCACACTTTTCTCATTTATATTGTTTACATTGAACCTAGATACATTCTAACTGCTGGAAAATAAATGATGATAATTAAAATGCTAAATGATAATAGAAATAAAATGTAACGCAAAAAATGCTAAAAAGTAAGAGAATAAAACAAACTAAGAGAGAGGGACAACCGAAGGGACAAAATTTCGAAGGAACAAGATTCTGAAGGGACAGAAAAAGAGGGAGAAGAAAAGAATAGCTCGTCAACACAAGCTAAATGAGGGAGAAGAGAGAAAAGTTCTTTGACAGCTCAAGAGAATTTTTGGTGTGTGAAATTGTGAGGGATGAGAGCTCTATTTATAGGTGAGGATGTTGATGAAAATGGAAAAATGGTTTAATGGTTTTTGATGGACAATTATGATGAATTTTGAAAAAAGAATGTTAAAGTTGACTCTTGACTTGAATTTTTTTGGGACATTGGACATATTTTTTTGTGACCTATTAGACATTGACACTATTATTTTTTGGACATTTTGGACAATTAGTAAAAACTAAAATAAAAGTGATTAAAGTAAAAGAAGAAAAATGACTAATTAAACATAAAAATTAAAACTAA
>Ga0315914_1007146_pt1 | contig 15573 bp, 11 predicted proteins | sample MpolenodulesMG_FD_203920 | JGI IMG/M metagenome (GOLD analysis project Ga0315914, IMG submission 203920) | Medicago polymorpha root nodule microbial communities from Los Angeles, California, United States - elongated nodules | ecosystem: Host-associated > Plants > Roots > Nodule | place: USA... | reverse complement strand
TCTCTCTCTCTCCCTCTCTCTCCCCCCCACCACTTGAACTTGTATGATCAATCTAGGATTCAAGTTAAATCCTTAAAGAGTTTTGAGATGATAGTTCTCTATCCACAAATCTTAGTTTGTGACGCAACAAACGTTTGATCGAGTGAAAATGGTAAAATATAAAAGTGCATAAAACATGAAATAAAGATAAAAAGAAAATGATATTATATAAATATAGGTGACTTACATACACCATCCGTTCAACAATGTTATCTTGTGTGAATTGACGTGTTATCTAATAGACACGTTTTTTGAAATGAAATTGAACTTCTTTGCATTGAGTTTAATTATACTATTTATAAAGGAAATAAACAAACTCCTAGAATGCATGAATGTCATGTATCTTCTAACTTTCTTGGAGTCTTCTTCAGGAAGTTTTTCTTTTCTTTTGAATCTTAATTTGGCATTGAAAATCCTTTAACGGATCTTTTTAAAGAACTTCTTTCATACACTTTAAATCCAACAATTTTGAGAAGTTAGGGAATATGGACTTCAAATAACTTTAAGAACGTGTGTCTTCAAATTTCTCCAAGTTAGTCTTCGAAATAATAGACTTCGTACTTTGGTATTTGAAATAGAACTGTTTTTTTTTTAATGTCCCTTTCGAAGAAGATGATACAATTCCTTCGATATCAGATATATTATAATTCCATTGGACATATTCATTCATGAAATGAAATAAATTCGCTCGAAAATATCTAATGAAAATTTGCCTATACATCACTATTGAAATGTCATCATAATCGTTTATATACGATGTCTAACTCAAAAGACTAATCTATCATGCAAAAGAATTTTATGCCTTAATATCACATTTAACACTTTTATTTACTCAATATGAGACTCCTAACATTTGTATAACTAATTTATATGTATATTATTTAATCAACTAAATAATTAATTAGTTGATTCTCTCTGGTGCAATTTGGGTGAGTTAGTTTAACTTCTTAAAAAAAAAAAACTAAATAATTAATTAAGTTAAAATGCAAATATAAAGTTAAAATACTGTAACATACTTTTGTAATTAATTGGAGTACGGATTTTTTTTTCTATACTCTAAACCTAAGCAAGAGTGAATAAATCAGAAATCATTTCCATATGATGAGTAAATCGGAAAACATCTACGTACAATTTGAACTGTGGCTAGAACCCGTGTGACGAAGGTTATAATTATTTGACTTCTACCTACGAATTGTCTGTCACTAAAATCTATTAATATAATTTAAATTAAATTCATTTAAATTGTCTGCACTGTAATATCTAACACACTTTTCCCCAGGAATCGCTTTTTGGTGGAAGCGCTTTTTGGTGGAAGTGATTATTGGTGGAAGCGCTATCTAATGACATGAGGAGTGCTATGGACACTCTTTTTAACACTCTCTCTAACACCCACTTATTGGATGAAATCTATGTGGGTACCACACATTGAAAATGGATCCCACATAAAGTGAGAGACCCACATGAGTTTCACCCAATAAGAGAGTGAGTGTTAGAGAGAGTGCTAGAAAGAGAGTGTTCCTAGCATTTCTCCTAATGACACTAATAAGGCATCACTAAAAATGTCCTTTGATAGAAAGTGGTTAGACCTTGGCTCCTTTGTTATGGTCTTTACGTATGCTTAGTAGTGAACAAATGTGTCATCAAACTGTCATTATTGTTTGTAACCATATCCTTCCTCATGAAGATCTTTGTACCATGTCTCATAGATGCTTTTAGTTTTATTCTACCAGAGCAGTCCATGAAGTGGTCTTGACAATGGAAAGTAATATTCAAATATATGAAGGTCTGCAGAAGAATATCAATGCTTTTGTAGATGGAAATTGAGTAAGGAGGTTCTGGTGTTAGGGGGATGCCTTCTCTATATTTTATTTTTGTGGTTGCACAGTTTTCACATGCATAGGCATGATAATCCATCAAGCAGTGGGTCAAATTCTACTACTTGTATGACACACAGTTTTTGTTGGTTTTTCTTGCCTATCCATGGTGAATCTCAGCAAGTGATAGAATGCAAGGAGAGGGAGAGAGTTTAGAAGTGGCATTTCTATTGCTTGATTGATTGTAACTTAATTGCCATTCAAGAACGAGGATTTGGTGGATTCCTGTTTTGGTTATATTGGATGATGCGAATGTCACCTCTCATGAATTAGAACATCCTCTGCGTGATTCAGCTTCTATTCTCCTGCATTATTGGAATACTGGTATTTTCTGTTTCCATATACATATCATTATTGAAATCAACATAGTTATTGGCATTAAAAATCCTTTAAAGGTTTGAGAAAATTAAGGAAACGATTTCAGTACCGAAATTATATAAATAGAGGATCTGTGTAGATGTTTTTTCATCACCAAATGCCATACAACCTGTATAGCATTGCATCACAAAAGTACTGCAATTTCCTTGCTCTTTTTCTTATCATTTCTACTTCTACCCAAAACACTGCCCAGAGAACACCCTTCAATCCTGAAACACTTGATTATTGTCCTGTTGGTTGCCTACTATCCAACAAACCAGTCTGTTCCACACTTTCAAAACCCGGATGGCATCCTTATGGAAACCAAAAAATCAAGTGGACATCTCCTTGATGGACCATAATCGCTTCATGTTCCAATTCTTCAGTTATGCAGACATGAAACAAATTGTTCAACAAGGACCATGGATGTTTGACAATTTTGGACTAATTTGGAGCAAGGTCTTAGTAGGGAAAGATCCTTATACTATGCCCTAAGATACAATTGAATTATGGGTGCAAGTCCATAATCTCCCTTTCGGATTTATGACTGAATTAATGGGAATCTTGTTGGGCAATCATGTAGGCAAGCTTGAAAAATATGATTTTGAAACAACTATGGAAACTAGCGTAAGTATATGAGGCTAAGAGTGGCCATGAAAGTCTAGGACCCGTTGGTGAAGTGCTTTGAATTCATATTGGATGATGGAATTGTGGTAATGGTGAATTTCCGCTAAGAGAAACCAGGGAATTTTTGTTATGTTTGTGGTCTGATTCGGCATTTAGAGGTCTCATGCTCGAAACACTTTGAAAGAGGCTTTGTGGAGGGAGACCAAAACTAGGGTCCTTACTTGCGAGCTGATTACATGGGACTAGTAGGGGAAGAACCTGAAAACCCTTGGTTGCATGATAATAGAAGGCGAGCAGACAAGGGGGAAGAGCAGGCTTTCTTTATGCTCATTGTAACAACCTTCACTGTGTGTATGGAAAGTTTAAAATAGGGAGGGATGCTATTATTAGACAGCTGGTTTTTTTATAAACATGTTGTACCTCTTTACACATCTGATGAATGAATACGGGTGAATATTGAAAGCATAAATAACATTTCAGATGCTGCCCAGTCAGTTGGAGTAAGACCTTATGTGACCCGCACTAAACAGATAACAAGTACAACAGGGAATGAAACATTGTTATTGGAAGGAGATGAGGCGTGTATAACTCGCTTAATGCAAGAATCTAGACTTAAAACCCCGGTGTTGGCGAAAACAATGACTGATAACTCTTTGGAAACACGCCACAATGTGAACGACCAACAATATGTCTCACAACTTGCTGCTTCTTTGGCACAGGTCATGCGCATGAGTATGCCTTTCGCTGCTGATCCACTTGTGAATAGAGATGGCGTAATGTCTCTTAAAATGTCGGATGGTTAAAAGTAGCTTAAGCGTCTAAGGTTGGAGGATAGTGAACAAGTTGATGTGGAAAGTCAGAATGTTATGGATGCCATTGTTATGAATAGAGTAGATAATAATAATAATAATGTTGTAGAGTCTGATGATGTTGTAATCAATGAGCCTGATGCGGAAACACCTACCAAGGAAAATGAGTTGTATAGCCTGGAACTGTCGGGGTCTAGGTAGCCCGAGCATAGTTCCGACTCTTAAGTACCTTGTCCAGACATATAAACCGGAAGGAATTTTTCTGTCTAAAACAATGGAAGCCTTAAATAAAATTGAAGAATTAAAGTATCTCTTGTCTTTTGATTCTTTTTTCATAGTTGATAGATTTGGTATAGGAGGAGGATTGACTTTTCTTTGGAAAAAAATATAAATTGCACCATCACAAATTATTCACAAAATCATATTGATGTTGAAGTGGATGACTCTTTAATTGGAAAATGGCATTTGACTCGTTTCTATGGAATGCAGGAAATAGGGAGAAGGAAATAATCATGGAATTTTTTAGAGACCTAGCAGGAGCATCATGTTTACCATGGTGTGCATTCAGAGATTTTAATGACATTCTATCATCCGATGAGAAGAAAGGCAGATCAGAAAGATCTTCTTGGTTGATTCCTGGCTTTAGACAAACAGTGTTGGACACATGGCTGTTCGATTTGCACAAGAGTGGATAAGCTTTCACATGGTTTAAAAGTCATGGTACAATATGTTTCCGGATGCAAGTCTAGAGTGCATTTCAACTACTTCGTCTGACTGTTTCCCCTTGTGGTTTACTTGTAAACCAGTGGCTTCTTTTAACATAAACTTGCCGCGATTTAAGTTTGGAAACGCCTGGCTTGCATAATATGATTTCAGAAAACAAGTTGAACAGCGATGACAATCATACCCCGCTGATGGTATTACGCAAAAATTGAGTTATTGCACTGAGGATTTGGTAGATTGGAGTCGAAATAGTAACACCTTTCGCTGCGATATCAGCAAGGTCCAAAAAAAGTTGGCAAAAATTGGAACTCATGTGACACCTTCGAACGTCAACTATTTTAATGCACTCAAAAAAAGATTGGATAAAGTGCTTGTGCATGATGATCTCTTTTGGAAACAACGAGCAAAAACATTCTGGTACAGAGAAGGAGATTTAAACACAAAGTTCTTTCACACGGCAGCTACCTCTAGAAGAAAGGTTAATGGAACTGAGCATCTCGAAAATTCACATGGCACAATTTGTCGAAAAGAGGAAGAACTTCAAGTAATGGTGTGGGATAACTTCTCACATATGTTCACCAAACTCCCAAGCAATTGTGCCGCAGTTATATCTAAAGTACCAACCGCAATTATTGAAGAAGATAATTATTCCCTTACAACAGCTTTTACACTAGATGAATTCCGCTCGACCGTTTTCTCCATGCAAGCCGACAAGTGTCTGAGATCGGACGGCTTCAATATGAGTTTCTATCACAGATTCTAGGGCATGTCTGGTGAAAAAGTCTATATGGCAGGATGTGAATGGCTTGAAAAAGGTACTTTTCCTCCATATCTGAACTCAACGAATTTTGCTTTAATCGCAAAAGGTGATTCTCAGACAATCATGAAAGACTGGAGACTTATTGCTTTGTATAATATTGTCTACAAAATGGTGGTTAAAGTTCTTGCAAACAAGCTCAAATGTGTTCTTGATAAATTCATCTCTACATCTCAGTCCACTTTTGTACCAGGCAGATCAATCCTTGATAATGCACTTGTAGCTATTAAGTTAATTCATTTCATGAAAGCCAAAACAAAAGGGGCACAAGGTGATGTTGTTCTTAACTCTTAGGTTAGATATCATTAAAGCGTATGACAGGTTGGACTGGGAGTATCTCAGAGATATTATGCTTCAGATGGGCTTTTCTAGAAAGTGGGTTCAGTGGGTCATGCTTAACGAAGTTAATTAGAAGTATTCTTGATTTTATGATTATAATGATGCTAGAATATTATGTTAGCTATGAAGAAATAGATTGATGATGATTAATGACGTGCTAGGAGGATTATTATGATGAAAGTGAAAAGTAAATAAAATAATATAGAGGCGAGAGGTGTAGAATAGAAGTTTTAATTAGGTGGAGGAGGGAGAAGTAAAAAAGATAGAAAATAGAATGGAAGGAATAATAGTATGAGGTTAGCCCAAATATAAATAGAGAATTAACAATCAGAGTTTGTCCCGTGAGCATAGCTCAGTTGGTAGGACAATGCATTGTTATATGCAGGGGCCGGGGTTCGAGCCCCGGACACCCCACTTATTCACCTTATAAGGTGAATTTTAGCCACTAGGCTACCTGACCCAAAAAAAAAAAGAAACAAGAGAAGAAGAGAGAATAGGAAGAGAAAACCCTAGTTTCGGAGAAGAGAGAAAAAAAGTTGTGACTTCGGAGATTTGAGGTAAGGGGGAGATTCCTTTCACTTTAGGGTAACTTAATCTATGATGGGAGGGGTTGTCTTAAATTTTAAGATATTGTTGTTGTTACGATGTGAATTTTGATAAGAGAATGAGATGAATGAATTAAAAGGTAAAGTTGAAATATGAGAATTGAGGGAAACAATTTTAGGTTTTTGAATTGAATTTTTTTCTAATCTTAAAAGAGTGGATAATTCGATAGGTTAACGAAGAATTAGTGTCTCAATGATAGGGTAATTATATGGTAAGGACTAGGGTCGAGTTTGGCGAATTTAGGGTCGAAAACGGGGTTTCGGAGAGGTTCCCTAAGGAAAAATTGCAGAAAATCTGAAATTTCTGTAACCTGACACCTGCGCACGCTCGTTCCACTTGGGAGCATGGTCTGTGCTTTGGAGGGTCATGTTCGTGCCTCCAGTCAGTACGGTCGGCCACCCTGTCTAGGCTCAGGAAAAACCACCTTTTTTACCCCTTTTTCCTCTGAATCAAGCTTAGATGTCTGCATGAAAGTTGTAGGTATGGATGTTATCTTTCCAATGGCTTTGGTTTGACCTAATTCATACACCCACAACTGAGTTATGATAAATAACTACACATGGCTCAACCCAGTCGTGCAGCCTGTCCAAACTTAGGAAAACTACTCTTTTTAACCATTTTCTGCTCCAAATCAAGCTTAGGTGTCTTAATGAAAGTTTTAGGTAGGGATGTTAGGTTTCATGTGACTTTGGAGTTACTCCTTTTAGACCTATACAACTCGAGTTATGATCAAATTACTGTACATGGGTCATGCTGCGTTCTTCATGGACTTTCAGCATAATATTTTCAGTGGACTCTAAAACATCTATGAAAGCAATAGTGAGCTTAAGAAATCCATTAGTTTTTAAAGTAAAAGTAAAGTTCCTTAAGCTATATATCTAAATGGAGAAGTGTGTTGAGTCATAAATAGAAGTGATAACCTCAAGGTAATGGCGAGTCTAAAACATGAACCGGTAATAGTGGCTTAAGTCAATAGAAGATAGTAATGATGAAACTATATGTGAAGATAGGTACTTAAACTTAATGAGCCTAAAGGAATAGACATACAACATTATGAGGAATTATGAATGGAGTGATATAGATCTTAAGACTGAGAACGAATGGTAAGACATGTCTTTAGGTCAAAAGAACATAGTAAATGGGGGATAAAACTATGAAGAGTGTGGGTTATAAACATGATGTTGATTTAACAAAGATGTGAACTATAATATTTAGATATGATGTTAACCAACAAATGAAATGTTAACGTTATAAGATGATGAGGTATGATGATAGTATAAATGTCATATGCCAATGATGAACGACGTAATAAAAGATGCTTATGAAAGACTTAAGGGGAAGTAAAGAAAGTTATAAGAAGGTTATTCATGAACAAATAAAGATGAAAATGACAGTAAATTGTAGCAAGGGATAAATGTAGAGACGAGACTATTTGAAGAGTGTGAACTTAGGAAAGATGTTAGGTTGAAGCGGAAATGAGTCGAGGTAAATTGGTAAAGATAAAGACACGATGAGGCGTAGGTGAACTAGGATTTGAAAGGAGTAGGTTAAATAAAGGGCTGTGGTTAAAGATGTCAGTCACGGTAAGGATGAATATCGAGTTATTTATGAATAATGAGACAAGATCATAACGGTACAAATAACAAGGACGAATTTAGAGAATTGATTATGATGCTAGGATCATTAGGATGAAATGTAAACGAAGATATTGAGTTGTGTATGAAGTAAATGAACGATGTGAAGGGTAGTAAGAGCGATGAGTCAGGATATGAAACTAATATAATAGAGTAAAACTAATGAGAAGATAAGGGATAAGTGAAGAAAAGGGGATTGTTTTAGGAATAAAAGTTGAGTCTAATGATTTAAACTAGATTTACAAAGGTACAAACCAATTAAGATAAGTGTTTAGTGATAGAGGACTAAGGTAGTAGACGACAATAATGATGAAATGAATAACCGACGATAGGGTCTTACAACTTAATAAGCCTAGTCGTATAAAAGGAAGTTATTATGAGGAAAGACGAAGTGGTGTTAAAAATATTATGTGTGAAAGGATTGTCTGCCCTTATTAGTGATGCGGAAAAGAGATGGGTTATTATGGGGATTCACATATGTACAAGTGCTCCCTCGATAATGCACCTAATCTTTGCAGACGATTGCTTTCTATTTTTCAGAGCTTGTGAACAAGAAGTAACTTTAATGAAAGATATCTTAACCACATATGAGGCTGCATCGAGACAAGCGATTAATCTGCAAAAATCAGAGATGTATTGTAGTAGGAACACTTCCACAGTTTGCCGAAACCGTATAGCAACAAATCTCGGGGTTAAATAGGTCATGGGTGCGGGCAAGTATCTCGGTCTTCCATCAATGATTGGGAGGAGCAAGAAAGAGACATTCAAGTTTGTTATAAATCGGATTTGAAATCGAATTAACTATTGGAGCAGCTGATGCCTATCCTAAGCAGGGCGAGATATTCTTATCAAATATATATTACAATCCATACCATCTTATGTGATAAGCATATTCATACTGCCATGCACCTTCATTAGTGAAATTGAGAAGATGCTTAACACTTTCTGGTGGGGACACAACTCTACAACATCACGTGGCATACACTGGTTATCTTGGGAGCGTCTATCTGCTCCTAAGAATTTTGGAGGAATGGGTTTCAAGAACCTTAGGGCCTTTAATTTTGCTATGATTGGGAAGCAGACATGGAAACTGATTACTAACCCTGACTCTCTTATCACTAGGCTACTCAAAGCTAAATATTTTCCGTATAGTGATTATTTTAGTGTGTCTATAGAGCACGATCCAAGCTATGTTTGGAGAAGCTTATGGAATGAAAGAGAGGTTCTCAAACGTGGGTTAAAATGGAGTATAGGAACGGGGAAAACCATCTCAATATGGATTCAACCTTGGCTAAAAGAATCTATTTGCCTTTAGCATGTCACTGAAGTGCATGTTATGTGGGATGCCCTTACTATTGGTCACTTGCCAAACACAAAGGAGTGGAATGAGAATTTTATCAGGCATGTGTTTAATGCCAAAACCGCAAGTCAGATTTTGCAAACCCCTCTTCTGCCTTTGGTTCACATGGATACGACAACTTAGAAACACGAGAAGAATAAGTTATATTCAGTGCGTAGTGCGTATCGAGAGATCATTAATAACAATGATTCTATGTTACAACATAGTATTCCAGGGCATTGGAATACAATTGGAACCTTAAACTTCCACCTAAGATAAAAAAATTATGTGGCACCTTTGTCGTAATTGTTTGCCGACTCGCACGCGTTTACTGATGTAATATATTTCTATCAATCAAAAGTAAGTATTGTATATCGTCTCCACAGGGACTAGCGCGATATTCAAGCCATTCAACAATCAATATTGTTCTAAGTGTATGGATTTAAAATGTGTGTTTGTGTAAACTATATAAACTATTTGACATAAAATAAATAGAGAAGAGATAAGACCATTCTGCTTGGGGTTAGAGACACTCAACCAAGCGTAACAACTGCAATCTCACGATCAAATAACAGATTCTAACTTTTTAAACGATATTATCACAATCACTCAACAACATCATTCGTGTCCAAATGATGTCGTAATTTCTAATGGACTATTCAAAAGTCGATTTCCCAAACTATTAAACAATCACAAAGTCGATCAGATCGTTTAATCGATGATTTCTCATTCTATTAAACAACCCAAAAGCGTTAAGTTCTTGATTACAAAGTGATTATCAAATATTCAATCCTATGTCTAGAATTAAAACTTAGATAGATTATTATTCTAACCCTAGATCCAAAAGTATTTGTCAATAACATTTCAAATCTCAAATAAAGCTTTAAATGCAAGAATAATAACAATATTGAATAAATAAGCTAGAACCATATATTAAAAGATCAAGAGTTTACATAATGGTTTGTTTGAATACCTCAAAACCCACAAGGGTAGATGTAGCTACATATGTCTATGCAAGTGATGTAAAATTTTTACATGTCATAAAAATATTTACACGTAAGTATAATAGGATCGTTTCCACAGGGAGTTGCGTATATCTTAAGCATTTTAACGTCATTTATCATATTAAGTGTTTGGGTATAAATTGTTTGTTTGTGTAAAACTATTGTTCTATTCGACATAAAAGTAAAACGAGAAGAGATAGGGCTATTTCGCTTGGGGTCAGAGACATCAACCAAGCATAACAACTGCAATCTCTCGATCAAATAACGAATTCTAGCTTTTTAAACAATATTATCACAATCACTCGACAATATCATTCGTGTCCAAATGATATCGTTATTTCTAAGGGATTGTTTAAATGTCGATTTCCCAAACATTTAAACAATCACAAAGTCGATTGGGTCGTTTAATCGACGATTTTCCAACCGATTAAATGACCAAAAGCATTAAGTTCTAGATTAAAAGCGATTATCAAATATTAACTTCTATGTCTAGATGTTAGGGGACGGTTTAGTACATAGTTTCTTTTACAATATGTTTTTATTCAATAAAAAGTAGTGGATTATGATAAAACTTTCTTTTTGTTTCCTTTTTTCCTTCGGTTTTATTTCTATCCCCTCATGCTTTGTTATTTTCCTTTTATTTTAATCTAACTTCAACCTTATGAAAAAATAGTGAATTTTATTTAGATGTCAGGTTGTTATTCTAACTTTAATCGATGAAATTATTTTATAAAAAAAATGAAATAACCCCCTTTAAGTAAAAATATTTTTTAAATAATTTTCTTAAATGAATATTTTAATAGAGTAGTAATGCTATATTCATCTTAATCCCATTTTAGTAAAAATAGAGTAGTAATACTATATTCATCTTAATCCCCTCTACAAAGAATATTTTTTAAATAAAATTTAATTTGATTTTTTATAGTTTCAACATTGTATATATAAACGGTTTTTTAGCATGTTTAGTGTTAAAGATAAAAACAACTTTTTTATTACAATAAAAATATTATTATCTATAAAGCATATGAAATTGTATTTAGCAAAACCGAAAAATGCGATAGGTTATTTCATCTTTTCTTTGAATCCAGCTTGAGTATTATCATTGTAATTGAGTCCATACTTTTCCAATTTTCACCTATATATACATTTTCAATTCAATAAAGTCAACTGAAAAGAATACATTAAAAACTATTTTTTTTAAAATAGCCTAAATTTGGTCTCTATTTTTAAGTCAATATTCATGTGTAATATTTATACTTTTTTAACGAAATTGTGTAGAATATTGGCTAAATTGCTATTTTCGTCCCTTAACTATTTAATTAGTATCGCTTTGGTCCCATAATTAAAATTTGTTCCATTTTGGCATTTTAAGTTTATCTCCGTTACACATTTTGGTCATTTCCGTTAGTTTTAATGAAAAAAATGTTAGGGTTTAATTAAAAAATGTTAACTGTTGTACACATGCCATCATGACATTGGGTCTAAAAAAAATTTATTATATTTTTTTCTCATCTTTATTAAAACCTTCATCAGATTCATCAATTAAATTCAGAAACAAAAACTAGAAAAACTTTTAAGAGCATATATAAGAGCATAGTTTAGAACATATATAAAAACATATTTGTGTAGTTGTTTTTTGTAAAGGGTATGTCTAGTTTGTTATTATGTCAGTATCATATACGCATAGTAAACAAAAACACAAAATTAAATAATTTTATAAAAAATTATTAACTTAAATTATGTTAACTCTAATAAATTGGACGGTAATTATTCAAACAAAAAATATCAGAAATCATTTAAAAAATAAAATGATATGTTTTATGGATAAGAGCAAGTAATATAATGGGCATGCAATTATTTATATACTTTTTTACCTTCTGTACTAGATAAATAATACGCATCACCTACAAAAACAAGTCATTTAAGTTGTCAAAAAAAAAAATTGGGGTCTCTCACGGTAGGAGACCTAATATGGTCTCCCACCCTAAACAACATCCACTTTATGTTCTTCAATCTTTTTTTCTTTTTTTTTTTATAAATAAAAGTTTACGTGATTTATTTTTAACAAAGTGATTTTTTTTAATGGCAATGTTTAATTTACGTGAGATATTGCAATATGCATGGGTCGACTTTAAATCCGAGATTCTAGCCGCTATAGACTACTTAATAATATTAATAATAATCACCGTTCGGATTGAACTTATGAAAAATAGCTTAAGTAAATAAATAAAGTTTTGTTTTAATTTATAAACTCTCACTAACGAAGATTGTATCTTCATAAACTGTTTTTTCATAAACAACCTTAAAAACTTATAAATAATACATAAAAACTTATTTATTTGCATAAGTTGTTTTATATAAGTTCTAAAATAAGCTAATACAAACGGGCTCTAATAATGAGATTGTTCTCTTTCCAACTTTCTATGATCGGTTTAAGGCTGAGGGGGGAGGAAGGGAATCTTGCTTGCTGTTTCTTTTTTGATAAATCTCTCTTGTGATATCTGAAAAAGCTTAAAATCCAACTATTCCAAATGCTAGACAAAAATGTTTCTGTGCATATGAGTGTATAACCCCATCATGAGCACAACATTACACACAAAACACATGAACGGTAGGACATTGTTGTATTATTAGCACCCATACTAGCTAGGTCCCATTTGTTTCCACACACACGCACAAATAAAATATGCATTTAATGATTATGGCTAAATAATATAATTTTTTATATCATTATATTTTCTCGTATAGATATATTGTGATCACCTACACAAGTCAATGATGAACGTTGGATGGAATTTGAAAGATGTATGTATAAATTACAATGGATGGATAGATATTAGATACCAAGGTGATCATGGATTCATGAGAAGATGTTCAAACTAAGCAGATCCAGAGAAACGAGGTAGCATATTAGGGTGTTTTAGATGATTGGTCACACTTTGTGGTCCTTCATGGATCATGTAAATTCCAATTCACATTCGTTTCCTTTTCCTAATGACCCCAATTCTAATTCACTTGAATTTTGTTATCGTGATAACAGTCGATCCATGGAAATTACGGTTAAAATTGATTTTTAGTTTTAGCATGGTTTAGGGTTGATCCACTTGGAATGATTATCATGGTGTATTCCTGTTTGAGTGATTCCTGTGTTAGGTCTAATGTCCTCCGCTTTTTGTATCTCTTTTTTATTTATGTAATTTTCTATTTTGCCTATAGAAAAAATTCACTGCAGGGAGTGATAGATTAGGGAGACGGGTGGAAGTTGTACATAGATGAATTGAAATAGTTTTATTATATACATGTGACATTATTAATCATATGTGTCAATATCAACATAAGATAAACAAAGACTAAGTGTAATGACTTCCCTCAAAAAAAAAAAAAAAGACTAAGTGCAATGACTAAAAAGGGACATTCCCAAAACCAAAAAAATAGATCAATACGAGTTTTTTTTCTTCTTAGATGGACTAAAATATATTTTATAATTTGGAGTTGGAATGAAAAATGAACGAGTTTTGGAAGGAAAACAAAAGAAATGAAAAGAAGGGGAAAGGGAGGGTCACATAGCAATTTTAAGAACTCTCTAAATCTCCCCTTATTTTATAAAGAAGGGTCATTACAATAAAATTGACAAAATTTACTCATAATTTGCATAAAAGAAAAAGCAATATTTTGGTTTGCAGATTAATGGACACGTTGTTGCACTAAAGATTAGTCATTCAATCAACAAAAGAAAATATTTTTTTCACTCGTTACCAAAATAAATCTAACAAACCATTCTGAATAGGAAATACCTTTCAGCTAATGAAGATGTCATTTTGAATGACCCCTCACTGTCCTCCCATCTCTTTATTTTATTTTTTTGACAAGAAAGTTTGACAAAGTCAATGATAGTAAAAAAAGTATTTACAAAATAAAATTTTGACATTGGCCAAATGTAAAAATTAGTCTCTAATCTCTGGTTGTGGTTAGGGAATCAATTGTCCCTACCTTCCAAATCCACAGCTTATCCTAACCTTATGGCCTACATGATCCCTAAACAGATACCCAACTTGTTTTCATCCCCAAATCACTCAACATCTTTGGAAGGTCTGTGCTACTGAGGGATCCTTTTCTGTCTTTCAAATTTTCCTGTTTGTCTGCTTTCTTCACATTAAAGTTCTCTTTCCTGTTCTCCAACAATTATTTTATCACACTGTTAAAAAGTCACATAATAATATTCAATGATTGATAATGTAGGTAGGTTGATGCATTTGGGAAGGATTTAACTTATATTTACAAGGACCTGAGTTCGAATTTCACCGCTGATATAAGGATTTTATTGATGGATAGAATATAAATGTCTAAGTAAGTTGTATGTAAGTACTCTTGGAACTTCACTTACTCTAACTCTTGTGAGTCTTTAGACCCAAGTCACCTAAACCTTTTTATATATCTATATATAATATTAAAAAAAAAAAATCAATGATCAATCAATAGTGATAATACTATTTCTTTGAGACCAATCAAAACCTCTGACCCACATATCTAGAGTTACATCTTACCATGGGGTATGCACCAAAATAATATAATTAAATGAGCTTCACAAGTTCACTTTCATTGAAAAATTAGTCATATAAGCAATTATTAAAATCCTAATTGTCTTCATAGAGTTAGATTTAAATCTTTATTAGTTGGAATTAGAACAAAGTCACTGACTGACTTTCATGATAAGAAACAACTTTATCAAATACTAATAGAAGGTGATTTTGAGACCTCACCATGCATATATAACAGAAAAGGCTGAACCTCTTTGTGGTTTCTACAACTTTTTTTACTTATTCATATGAGTTGGACATTTGTTTATTTAATGCTGCTTAGTCCTTGTCAATACTTTGATTGTTATGCCAAATTAGATGAATCATCATGATGAATGCTTAGGAAATTCATAGCAACTTCTGTCATTTGCACCTAAAAGGAAGATAACAAAATACAAATAGAATTTAATCAGTTTATGCAAGTACATGTTATTCCTTTTTTAAATAAAAATAAAATCATTCAGGGAGAAAAAAAGTACTCCCTCCATCTCAAAATGAATGACCTTGTTAGACCATGTGCATATTCACGTAATATATTTTGACTATATTTTTCTACTAATTTATAAAGAAAAATTGTAGCATGTAAAATATTGTTGGATTCATCTCAACGAATATTTTCAAAATATCAAATTTTTATAATTTTTGCTAATACATAATTAAAGATATTAAAAATCAAAGATGTGCATTGACATGATGCAACGGTCAACAAGGTTGCTTATTTTAGGATGGAGGGAGTAGTAGGATAAATATGATCAACAAAGCCACTTATTTTGAAATAGAGGGAGTAGTTGCATAAATATTCTGACAATGAAAATTAACAAGTCATTT
>Ga0315914_1007144_pt1 | contig 15577 bp, 8 predicted proteins | sample MpolenodulesMG_FD_203920 | JGI IMG/M metagenome (GOLD analysis project Ga0315914, IMG submission 203920) | Medicago polymorpha root nodule microbial communities from Los Angeles, California, United States - elongated nodules | ecosystem: Host-associated > Plants > Roots > Nodule | place: USA... | reverse complement strand
AAAAATACAAAACAGCCCCCTAAGTTTTGCAACTGTAGCAGTTTTGGCCCCCCAAGGCAAAAAAAAAAAAAAAAAAAATAACATGTGGCACCTCACTTAGGGTGCCACGTCAGCGTAGACCGAGTCAATATCAGCCTTGGGGGCCAAAACTGCTAAAACTGCTACAGTTGCAAAACTTAGGGGACTGTTTTGTAGTTTTTTTTCCTTAGGAGGCCAAAATCGCAACTTTGAAAAAGTTAGGGGGCTAAAACTGCAATTAAGCCTAAAAAAAAATATATCAATCAATAAATATACAAGCTTAGTAGCTTAGGCTGAACCATATGAAAAGAGCTGGATTCTGTTATTTACCATTATGATGACACATATATCTAATTCACCTTTGTATATCTCTTCTAATGGTATATGTGATTTGTGAAAATATTCAATATAAATTAGATATGATATACCATGTTTTAAAATCAGAATTCATATAAATTAGATTAATGTGATAGACCAGGTTTTATTGAACCAGTATTGAAATTAAAACCAGTAACCATGTTTGTTGCTAAACCAGTATTTTTTAGAAATCGTAAATTTTTTCATAAACCAGAATTGGAACTAAACAACAATTGGAAATAAATCAGAATTGGATAACTAAACCAGTACAATTAAATCAAAATAAAATTGTAAACTAGTAATTACATAATAAACCAACCACAATAATTCAGCATCATTAACCAGAGCGCTGTGAAGCACAAATACTGACAGAGACATCGGATATGATAAAGATACTGACACGCCGACACCAATAATAATTTATAAAAATCTCAAAATTCAGTATAATCATATGTATCGTTGTCGCGTCGGTGTCCATACCGATACGTGTCCGACATTAGAACACGCCTAATCCAAAGAGTGTTCTGCTTCATAATCTGACCACCATATTACAGAACTTAATATTAAAGCATATCAGGGAGATGGAGGTGCATAAATTTTTGGCACTGATATTTGGTGTGTAAAATAAACATGAACTTCATGATTGTGGTGAATAGCACTGATACACATATCTATGATGTCTTCATCATTCAACAACTCAATAAACTTCCCATTGTCAAGATCAAACCACCATATGCTCTCAATGCTGTGATATCTTATGCATCTTTTGACCAAATATTCAAGTATAAGCTTGGTAAGAAAACCTGTTTGAAAATTCTCCCAAACACATAAATTACCCCCTAAATACTCCATCGTACCATTATCATATCTTTTCAAGTGACCACCATGGTGCAAAATCAGAGTAATTTTCAAATCCATCCTAAAACACAACATTAACACCGAATAAAGAAAAAAAATCCAATATTCAAATCGTCTTAAACACTAAATAAACAAGAGAGAAAAAAATACCTAAACGACCACACATTCAGAAAATATAAAAAGAAAATAAATCTATTTGCATGTTAAAAAAAAGGAGAACTATGAAGAATGTTGAGGTTTTTAATTTGTTTAGGTAATTTTAATTTTCTTTTTAAATGAATTACATGGACTGTAGTGGTACAAATAAAATAAAAGGATTGCAACTAGTAATATTAGACTTTACACAACATATCCGGAAGAAAAAGAAGAAAAAAAACTACACTTAACACAAAATAAAAAAAAAAAATTGTATATTGCACTTTCTGGACAACCCCGCTTATTCAGTTCATAAGGTGAATTTCTAACCAACATACTAATTGCCAAAAAACCATTGCATGAAAGTCAGTAAAGTCAAAAAACAAATAAATCAAGACAACATACACAACATTTGAATATATAACTTTATAGAAAAAAGGTACGTACCAATTTTGTGAACTTTGTGTTTCTCCTCTTTTCTCTGTTCCTCTTCCTTCAATAGTATCATCACATTAGCATCAGAAAGCCTTTATTTATAGTAATAACTTAAGTCTATATTTTTAGAAAATAAACACTCACATTATTATTGAATAGGATAAATAGAAAAGATATGCTTTTTTTCTTATATTCACTATAAAAAATCAAATCAATCTATCATTTAATGAAAAAGATTCAAATCAGCCTATAAAAAAAGCAAATATCCCCTTCCTATATTTATTTTCGTTTTATATTTTAAATAAAAATTACTTATTCTGAATTATTTTTTAAACCAAAAGAATGCACCCCGCATGCTTTATTTTTAATTTTTTTTATACAAATTTTAATTTTAATTTAATAAATAAATATGAATATGCAAAATTAATGAACACATTTAGGGATGGATGCTATGGGTGTTCACCCGTGCAAATACCCGTGCAAATGACTCAATCAACCCGGTCGGTCACCCAAACCAATCCGCATCTTACCCATTTTGTTCAAGTTTGGGTTCAACCCGAACAAATCCATGACCATCCATGGTAGTTTGGTTCGCGTTACGAGTTTATGATTTCAAACCTTTGAACCTACAAATTTAACCCATTCAAAAATATTGTTAATTTCTTTTTGTTTTTATCATATAGTTTAAGAATTTTAAACGTTAATCTTGAAGTGTTTATGTGAAGATGGTTTTGGGGTACAAAACCACGATTGAAGCAAAACACTCACAGGCTATAACATTGATTTTGGTTTTCTTTTACATATCTTTGATTTTGGATTTAGGTTGTTAGGATTTTGAAGAAGAATTGAAGAACGACGATAAATGGTGAATTTGGGGATTTAGGTATTGATTTTGTTACCTTTAATTTGTTTCTTCACTCTTGATTTAACTTGACGAGTGTGATTCTTTAAGTGTGCTATCTGGATTTAGCTAGGAAAGAATTTATCTTTAACTCAAAGATGCCTAAAGATGCCTAAAGGCGAGCAAGTCTTTGATGAAGTGTGCTATCTTTAACTTCATGTGTGTTAGTTTGATGGCAACGTGTTTAGTGTGGGGAAATTGCAAAATTTCCCCATCTTGGGCTCATATAACCCCAGCTGTTGATTTAATGTAAAATAATAGGAATGGTTAGGATTGTGTTGTCTTCTTGACCGGTAACTTGCACAGATTTTTATATTAAAAAATAACTCAAATCTTTATGGATTTAAATATATAAAATTAAAGGATATTAAAAAAATTGAAATATCAAACACTTACAAATTAAATTTGTTTGTACTGAAATATGTCTTCTTGACTTTTCTATTACTAACACCGTTGGAAAAATTTTATTATTATTTTTTTCTCGTCAAAATTTATAATTACTATTGTGTCAAAAGAAAAAAATTTGTATCTTTCATAAGTATTATTAAAGTCATTTTTAAGCTTTTTACATGTATGCTAAACAAATTATCTTATAATTACTTTATGCCAGAGGGTTAAAAAGCTCAACTGATTTAAAATAAATATTAAAGGGTTGGAAATATTTGACAAGACTAATTTTCGAGTTTACGGATAATTTATAACTTACTCATATCAAAATAAAATTTTTATATTAATTTTTCTCATTAATTTATGATGATTTTTTGAGTCTATAACGAGATGAATTAGACTGTCATAATGTGATGAACCAATCTGAATTTTGATCGAAAGAGACATTCATGTTTAATCTACAACATATTTAAAGTATGATTACCTCTAGTACAAAGAATTATGAAGAAAAAAAAAAATTATTTTCACAGTTTATTTATGATATAGTTTTTTTTGTTGGTTTTTTTTTTATATGACAAAATAGTGTTTATAGTTCAAACACTAACGTATATATCGGAGTGATATACTACATAAGGGCTGCACTTGAACTGGAAACTTACGGGTTCTAGCAGGTAAAAAAAGATGAGCCTAAGATAGGGCAATGTCACAATTGCCCCATGCTAAAACTCACCTAGTTTGATAGGTGCAATTGGAGTGATCATTGGCTTGTATATTGTGCTTTGGGGTAGAGCTGGAGATGTAATGTAGTTCATGTCAAAGAGAAGACATATCCAAAAATGATGGTTAATGAGATAGAAGAAGTGAAATTTTTAATAAATCAATCTACTGAAAAAATATATTTGTAAAATTAGTTTGGATGAACCTCTATCACCCTAACTTTGTATTGATTGAGAGAGGACTTTATGTTAGAATAAATGAATATATATCACCCTAACTTTTCTATATTAGCTTTCTTTGATAACGTTTCTGAGCAATGCAGTTGAAGTTGCTTTTTACTATTTTTGTATATGTATAATAAGTTCTTCATTATTCAAGAAATACAAAGTAAAATTAACCTCAAACATCGTTCAACTAATGCGTTCATAACAATTATTTATGTTGGGTTGTATATGAGGTGTGTGATAACATCTTGCATTGTGGGACTAATAGGAACCCAAATTATAGAAAAAGAAGAAAGATGTGTGTTATTTAAACAACCATTTGTGTGACAACTATTGCATGTTTGGTATTCGGCTGAATTTGAATAAATATAATCTGCCAAAAGCATTATAGTTCACTATAATTTTGTCAAACTCACTTCTAAAGGAAAAATCAATTTTAATAAAAAAAAAAATTAAACATGTGAAAATCAATTTAATATCTTTAGAATCTAGTTGACCTCCTTTGAAAGTAAAACCAAAAATATACTTACCAAAATAAAATAAAATTAGTGACCATAGGGATTAGTATGATATTTGCATTGGGTGAAGGTTGAAGATCACATGGTTAGAGTATTGTTTGAACAGGTAGTAATTAGATAAATACATTTCAACCACTAAAAAGAGTTTTCAGTGGCTTTCAGATTTTGGATGGATATACAGCTCATATGGGGTTCACGTATTATCGAATTTGGTCAATGGTGGGATGGTTGAATCAATGTTGTCTTCTAAAAAAATGAAAATATTACAAGCTCAAATTTCAATAGAGATTCTCATACACTATACATAACTACTAACTAGTGAAAATATGCTTAGGAAATATGATGGTTCTGAATTTTGTTTTCTCGACTAGAAATTAATTTATATTTTGAAATTAATACTTTATAGTAAACCTAATTTTAGTACTGATGTCTATATCATGAGCCTAATTTTTTTTGCAATGACTAGTAATAATGAAATAATAACGTACTAGTCTAGTCTAATCTAATCTAATCTAATGTATTAAAACACAAACATTCATATAAGGGAATAGGTATATCAAATATCGAATGTGTTGAATTTAGCAAAAAGATTAGTCTCTACAAAAAGATATATTAAATACAACATTATACTACATGTTCCCACTGCACTAGCCTGTAAACTCAAGCCTTGCATTTTTGTCATCTTCATCCACTAGTAATGACCTTAAACCTAATTTATGACTATAAATACCAAAAACTATACAGAGGAAAATGAAAAAGGTCATAGATATACATACCATAGACACCCATTCCTTTAATATGTCCCTCTATAGCATAATCGAAGAGAAACAAAGAGGAGCTCACTATCACCATTCTCTCTCAAACAAGGAGGAGCCTTGCATTTTATTTTTATTTTGTTTTCATTATATGTGTGTTCTATTGTGTTTTCATTCAAGTTTGATTATTCATATTGTATGTAATTAAATTTGATTTTATGAAAAAAGTTTTAAAAAAATTGAATTTATAAAACGTTTGGAGGAGAAAGACAAATTTGTCCATTAACATATCTGTGTAATGTTTATTTTATTTTTATAATAGAAAATCTAAAAATTGATACTTTAGAGCTCTCTTAAACTATAGGGTGGATTGAATTTAAATTTAAAAAAGGGTAAATTTACATATCCCGTAAACAAAACTTGGTAGCTATAAGAACATTTGATATATTCCTAAAAGAAAGTTTTTGACATGTTAGAGCGTAGGTTTAAGCATATGATTCTCCACTTCTTCATATTTAAGGTTTGTGATTCTTACTATTAGACTATTCAACAAAAAAAAAAGGAAATTTGTGTAGAAAAAAATAAAGTAATATTTTCTTAAACAATGGTATATAAATAAGTATAGATATATCTAAAATGAATTCATTTTTTTTATAGGATCCTTCAATCGAAGATGATTATGTATCAGACGTTAAATGTGTTACTCTTAGTTGATATTGAAATTTTGGTTTTCTATGTTGTGGAAGTCTAATTATTTCTATTAGACTCAACCCTTTTCTTGGTCCTACTATTGGTTTTCTATGTTGTGGAAGTCTAACAAATTCCATTAGACAAAACCCTTCTCTTCTCTTGGTGCTACTAAAAAGTATTAAATTGTAAATCAAATAGTTTAAATCAACGTAAAATTTGAAGAAAAAGCTACACAATTATTTTATGGAAGCTACACCATTTTTTTCCTTCAAGGAAGCCACACCAAAACTCATACTAGTAGTATGAATTTAATGTTTTTGTTGTTCTTTATAAAATTCTTCCTAAGATCAAGGATTCAAACTCACCAAACTATTTTATCATTATCAATCATTAATGGGTGTTTCTCTTTAAACCCCTCAATATCTCTAAAACCTTCTAAATACACATATAGTATAGTTATCTATTGGGTGTATGTTTTTTTGTCAACTACTGGATGTGTATTTAGGGGGCCTTAGAGACAATAAAGGCCTAACGAGAAACATTCATCATTAATGTGCTCATCAATCCATGCTAGTGCTATAACTATTTTTGTGATATGAATGCCTTCCGGGTAAATAGAATGTTCTAATGAATGAGTTATCGTATCTCTTTCGTGGTTTATTTACAGATGTAAAGAATGCTTCCTCCGTCCCTAAATATGAGATCATTTACAAAAAAATTGTTTGTCTATAAATATAAGACCATCTACACATTTCCTAAATACTGATTGTATGTTTAGGAGGCTTTAGAGGTATTTGGAGAGGGGGTCTAAAAAGAGACGTTCATTAATAATTGATAAAGACAAAATAGTTTGGTGAGTTTTAATCCATCTATTACGCGTCAGAAGAAAAATCATTGGGCTTGGGCCAGTGCATAATCTTTGGGTGAAAAGGTGTATGGTGGTGCAAAATAAATATTTGAGAGGATGTCTAGATGCAAATAAATTAAGATAATTGGTTGAAATTTTAAAATTTCTGGATGTGTAGTTGCACACCCTCACTATGAGGTGGCTCCGTCCTTGAATAAGTATTATGGTTTTGTTTTAAAAGACATCTACGTGATTGTAGACAATTCTAATATATGTTTTAAACTACATCTACGTGATCATAACGACATAAATGTTAGAATTAATTTTGTTGTTGAAGTCTAGAGGTATATGTTGGTTATGGTATCAACATTTTTTTCGTAGCAATAACCAACACCATCGATTATACCTCAAGCATATATTCAATATAATTGGTGTTGTAGGTGTTTGGTATGACAAAAAGGTGCCCACCGTGGCCTGAGTAATAGGATAGAGGTACGTCTTGGTGCTTCAAATAATTTTAACAATTATGTATTAAATTATGACAATTTTAACAAGTGTATTAAATTGTTCTAAGTTATAAAGTAAGGTAATGTCTCCATATGAATTGTTATTTGAACAATCATTTGTGTAACAACTTTTGAGACAATCATAAATTAACAAAGAAAAGTAAGTATTGATACGGAAATCTAAACAATGGAGAAAGAAAGTTAAAACATAATGTGAGTATAAAAGATAAAGTTGTCACAAAAACTTTCACAAAATACTTGTACGAATATCATTTCTCAAGAAGAAATTCTATTATTAACATAATTCAGTCACTATTACAAAAGATCAACCCTCGTAATCCCAGAGCAAAAACTAAAACAACACCATAAAACTATTGCTTTTCAATTGATACAACACATATAGGTATTTAGTATTCATCATGACGTCCAAGTCATACACAATTTATTTCTTTTAAATGATAAATCTTAGGGTTATTACAGAAAAAAGACAAATAATTTAATAAAAAAAATACCAAATTTTATTAATTTTTTTGTAATAAGTAAATAATCTAAAAACAACAACTATAAAAGAACAAATAAAGTATTTTTTTAAAACGTAAAAAAAATAAAAAATAAAATGTGTTGGACATTAAATATGAATATTACTCCCGATCAAAATTTAAATTTTGGATTGTCATATTGTTTTATTATTGAAGAAGTTGAATTCAAGATTCCTTATAACTTCAAGCTCCTCTCCTCCCCAAACTACCAAATCACAAAATCGCTCATATCAAACACAAATTAAGGCTAACACATTCAACTATACAATGGAAAATGATGCACAAAGAGAAATCAAAGACCATAAACGAATGATAGATAAATAACCTATAAAATATATAAAACTAATCAATTTAGTATATACTATTAAGATGTTAAAGACTAACACTAACAAACAAAAAAATAAACAACGTTTATAGAGACCTAAATGCCCCTTCTTTTCATATATAATACAAGTGGAAGACACATAAGCCTTGCCACGATTCAACAAGCCCAGTCATGGTTCACAAGCAGGAAAAATAAATCGTTTAGAGAAAATATTGACAGAAGGACTAATGTGATCCAGTTTGTTTAATTTTTTAAGGGATTATAGATGATCTTTTTTTTTCTTTTTTTTAGGATTAATCTAGACTCCGCCTTATTTTCGACGGCCAAAATAAGTTTCACTCTTACTATTTAGTTTAATATTTAATTTAACATACACTTCTCAACACTTATTCTCTTATGTTCTATGGCATCAACAATGTGACATGCCGACATGATCGGCTTTACCAAAGACGACAAATGTAGTATCATGTGAACTTTATGCCTAGAGTTTTTGCTGGGAACGGCGCCATTCTTGACAGGAGGTTGGTGCCGGCTTCACTGGTTGGTGATTGGTGCAAGTCAAAGCCATAAAGAATGAATGCTAAAAACTCCAACTAATTGTGAAAATGATTAGGTTGAACGTTTTTTAATATTTATAATTGACTTTTTTTTAGTTATTTGTGCAGCAGATGCAGCCATAAGAGAAACCGGCTGCATAGATCTAAATTCGTTTATGTTGTGGTCAAAATTAATTAATGTTACGAAAACGATGAAATATGCTGCGAAACGATGAAACTATTGAATGTTTGGTATCGGGATGAATTTATATCAGTATAATCTGGCAAAAACATTGTAGTTCACTATAATTATGTCAAACTCACTTCTAAAGGAAAAATCGATTTTAATAAATAAATAAAAAATTAAACATGTGAAAATCAATTTAATATCTTTAGAATCTAGTTGGCCTCCTTTGAAAGTAAAACCAAAAATATACTTACCAAAATAAAATAAAAATTAGTGACTATAGGGATCAGTATAATATTTGCATTGGATGAAAGTTGAAGATCACAAGGTCAGAGTATCGTTTGAACAGGCCGTAAATAGATAAATACATTTCAACCACTAAAAAAGAGTTTTCAGTGGCTTTCAGACTCTTGGATCATTGGATGGATGTACAGCTCATATGGGGTTCACGTATTATCGAATTTGATCAATGGTGGGATGGTTGAATCAATGTTGTCTTCTAAAAAAATGAAAATACTACAAGTTCAAATTTCAATAGAGATACTCATACACTATACATAACTACTAACTAGTGAAAATATGCTTAGGAAATATGATGGTTCTGAATTTTGTTTACTCGACTAGAAATTAATATATATTTTGAAATTAATACTTTATTGTAAACCTAATTTTAGTAGTGATGTCTATATCATGAGCCTAATTTTTTTGCAATGCCTAGTAATGAAATAATAACGCACTAGTCTAATCTGATCTAATGTATGAAAACACAAACATTCATATAAGGGAATAGGTATATATCAAATATCAATTGTGGTTGAATTTAGCAAAAAGATTAATCTCTACAAAAAAGATATATTAAATACAACTACAAATGCCAAAGAAAAAACAAAAACGATTTTTGGTGGTCCAAACATTATACTACATGCACCCTCTGCACTAGCCTGCAAACTCAAGCCTTGCATTTTTGTCATCTTCATCCGCTAGTAATGACCTTAAACCTAATTTATGACTATAAATACCGAAAACTATACAGAGCAAAATGAAAAAGGTCATAGAGATACATACCATAGACACCCATTTCTTTAATATGTCCCTCTTTAGCAGAATGGAAGAGAAACAAAGAGGAGCTCACTATCACCATTCTCTCCCAAACAAGGAGGAGCCTTGCATTTTATTTTTATTTCGTTTTCATTATATGTGTGTGTGTTCAATTGTGTTTTCAATCAAGCTTGATTATTCATATTATATGTAATTAAATATGATTTTATAAAAAAAAATATGAAATTTGAATTTATAAAATGTTGCGAGGATTGAGACATATTTGTCCATTAAAATATCCGTGTAATGTTTATTATATTTTGATAATAGAATATCTAGAAATTGCTACTTATAGAGTTCTCTTAAACTTTAGTGTAGATTAAATTTAAATAGAGTTCTCTCTATTAGAATATGTCTATATTTATTGTATGTTTGACTTGTAAATATTCATTACAATTTAAACTAATTCATGACTAATCAATTGCTAATGAATATTTACAAGTCAAACATACAATGAATATAGACATATTCTAATACTCTTAAACTATAAGGTAGATTAAATTTAAAAAATGGGTAAACTCACGTGTCCCGTAAGCAAAACTTTCATAGCTGTAAGAACATTTGATATATCCTAAAAGAAATTTTTTGACATGTTTGAGTGTAGGTTTAAGCATATGATTCTCCACTTAAATATGATTCTTATTATTAAACTATTTAACAAAAAAATGGAAATTTGTGAAGAAAAAATAAAGTAATATTTTTTTAAATAATGGTATATAAATAAGTATAGATATATCTAAAATGAATTCACTTTTTTTCATAGGATCCCTCAATCGAAGATGATCATATTCAAGGTGTATCAGACATAAATGTGGTACTCCTAGTTGACATTGGAATTTTGGTTGTCTATATTGTGGAAGTCTAATAAATTCCATTAGACTCAACCCTTCTCTTGGTGCTACTAAAAAGTACTATAAAATTGTAAATCAAATAGTTTAAATCAACGTAAAATTTGGAGAAAAAGCTACGCCATTTTTTTTCAAGGAAGCCACACCAAAACATATACTAGTATGAATTTAATGTTTTTGTTGTTCTTTTTATAATTCTTCCTAACAACATGGATTCAAACTTAATGGGTGTTTCTCTTTAGACCCCTAATATCTCTAAAGCTTCTTAAATACACATCTAGTATAGTTATCTATCGGACATATGTTTTTTTCTCAAACATACATCTGGTAGATAACTACCGAATGTGTATTTAGGGGCCTTAGAGATATTGCGGGTCTAAAGAGATACTATTAGAAAAAGCAAAATTAGTGACGGAAAAAATGAAATTCCTCACAAATTCCTTGGCCGCAAAATTTAGTGACAGAATTAGAGAGGGATTTCACGTTTTCCCTCACTAAATATCCCTCACCAATTTTTGTTTTTTTAGTAGTGAGAAACGTTCATCATTAATGTGCTCGTCAATCCATGCTAATACAATCACTATTTTTGTGATATGAATGCCTCATGGGTAAAAAGAATGTTCTAATGAAAGAGTTATCGTAACTCTTTCGCGGTTCATTTACAGATGTAAAGAATGTTTCCTCCGTCCCTAAATATGAGATCGTTTACAAAAAATTGTTTGTCTATAACTATAAGACCATCTATACATTTCTAGATGCATTAATTACTTTTTACTCAACTATACTGGATGTGTATTTAGAAGGCTTTAGAGATATTTGGAGGTCTAAAGAAAAACGTCCATTAATGATTGATAAAGACAAAATAGCTTGGTGAGTTTGAATCCATTTGTATCGCGTCTGAAGAAAAATAATTGTGCTTGGGCCAATGCAGAATCTTTGGGTGAAAAGGTGTATGGTGGTGCAAAATAAATATTTGAGGATGTGTGGATGTAAATAAATTAAGATAATTGGTTGAAATTTTAGAATTTCAGGGTGTGTAGTTGCACACCTCACTATGAGGTGGCCCCGTCCAATTATGGTTTTGTTTTAAAAGACATCTATGTGATGGTAGACAATTCTAATATATGTTTTAACTATTATTATCTTGATCATAACGAGATAAATGTTAAAATTAATTTTGTATTGAAGTCTAGAGGTATCATACTCGTCTATTATGTTGGGTATGGTATCGACATTTTTTTCGTAGTAATCACCAACACCATCTATTATACCTCAATCATGTATTCAATATAATTGATGTTGTAGGTGTTTGGTATGACAAAAAGGCGCCCACCGTGTCCCAAAAAATAGAAGAGATGTACATCTTGGTGCTTCAACTATTTTTAACAGTTATGTGGTTACGACAAATTATGACAATTTTGACAAGTGTATCAAATCGTTCTAAGTTATAAAGTAAGTTAATGTTTCACATGAATTATTATTTTCTACGAGGCAATTAACTAAACTTATAATTAAAAACTGTAAATTGGGAGAGTTTGCAAGATTGTTTGATTACAATGAAATTAAAAGGGCAGGAACAAAGATTTGACATCGATTAGGATTTTTCAAATCTCATATATGTCTTTGTTTGAGAAACGTGTTCTTAGATCAAAAACTACCTAAGGTTTATATTTAAGATGTCTAACAAAGTAAGGTTTACTCTGTGTTCGGTTATAGGCCCAGATGATTATGTATTGCTCTACAACTGTTAGTACTGACTTTTACTCGCATGAGGGTTGGAGAACCTTAAACTTAGTCCTACAATAGAAATTCGCAATCTCTCGATGAACGACTCGAATAATACCTTTTTCCATGTCTGTGGCGCGTGGAACCATGTGAGGGGCCCAAGACTATAAAATAGAAAAATGTTGTTCTTTTACCTTGCGTATGTGTTGGACATATGAGGAAGACAAAAGTGCTCTCAAAGGGTCTCAATGTACATGATACATGGTCCAAACGACTTATTCGTTATTTATCAAGTATCAGTTAAAGCTTAACATTTAATAAAAGAATGGAGGTTGGACATCAATTAAGTGAAAAAAACTTCTATTTTTAAACCTTAAATTTTTCGATAAAGATATTGTATCATTGTCACTTATGTGATTGCTATTTTTCTAATGAGTTGACCCATGTCAATGCTTTCTGCCCCATAAGGCCTAACACCTATATCATATCCCTATTCAACATTACGATAAATCGGAAGTGATTCTTGGTATTGGATCACACACACGGAGAGTCTTGTGATTTTAATTGCAAAAAGAGACAATTATCTTGACTAATTCATTAATTTTGCACAATGTTTTATGTTGGACATTTCTCAGCTAACATCATATCCATTACCAAACTTACCAAAAAACTTAATTGCCAAGCCATTTTCACACATAATTCGTGTCTTTTGTAGATAAATACATGCCAGAAGATGATTGGTACTGCTAGGGAATTTCAAGGCCTTTACTATTTGATAGTACCTGGACATTGTTCTAATGAATCTATTTGTCAATTGAGTTCTGTAAATTCTATTTCAAGTAGCATTTCTATTCAGGATATGTGGAATTATATGCTAGGCCACCCTTCATATTAGTGTTACAAATTTCTTCAAAAATACCATTGTAATTTCCCTTCATTTACCTTTTACTATCAATACCACCCTGATTGAATCTATATTTGATTTAATACATGTTGATATTTGGGGGCCTTATGCTACTCCTTCTATTCAAGGTCATAAATATTTTTAATCATAGTTGATGAAAAATCAAAACACACTTGGCTTAAACTCATGAAAAGCAAAGCAGAAACTAGACAATTCCTTATTGATTTTGTTGTCTTCACTGAAACTCAATTTCATGAAGTAATTAAAATCATTAAGAGTGATAATGGTGTTTAATTTTCCATGCCCTCATTTTATTCCTCAAAGGGCATTATTCACCAAACATCTTGTGTTGAAACACCCCAACAAAATGGGGTGGTAGAAAGAAAGCATCAACATATTCTTAACATAGCTCGCTCCTTGATGTTTCAATCCTATTTTCCTCTCTCATTTTGTTCTTTTTCAGTCAGCCATGTTGTTCATTTAATCAACATGTTACCCACTACAAACTTAAATAATCACTTTCCTCACTTTGCTCTTCACAATCAAGTCCCTGATCTCAGCCTCCTTAGGGTCTTTGGGTCTCTTTGTTTTGCCTCTACACTTCAAGATCATTGGACAAAATTTCAACCTCGAGCTAGAAAGTGTGATTTTCTTGGTTACTCTTTTGGAACCCAAGGTTTCATCCTTTTTTAATTACAAACTAGAGAAATATTCTCCTCCAGACATGTAGTCTTCTATGAGACCATTTTTCCTTATCACAAGGACTCTCCCTCACCTTCTTCAACCGATTCTTTTTTTAGCATTCCTCTACCTGCAACTGATATTTCTATTTATGATATTCCCCTTCTCAAGTCAGCCTCTGGTTTGTCTGGTACTGTTGCATTTGTTTTAGAACCCATTATTTCTGCCTCTTCTCGTTCAACTTCATCATCAAATTATAATTTTGATTTAATCACCACTCCGCCTTATGATCCCAATGACCACGAACCAAATAAATATACTACTTCAAATAAGACACCAATTTCTTTACCTAGTCTTGAACCCATTCGAGTTTCCACTAGAGTTAAACACCCTCCAAGGTATTTGAGTGACTACAAGTATAACATTCTTAATTCCATTAGCAGTGGAAATCCATCTTGAGGAATGAATTATGCTATTTCCATCTATACATCTTTCATGCATCTATCTTCTCACTACACAACATACCTTCTTTCTTTATCAACCCTACCTGAACCTCATACCTACGGCCAAGCTGTGAAGCATTCCTGTTGGCGAGATGCAATGGATAAAGTGATTTCTGCCTTGGAAAGTAATAAGACACGGGTTCTTACTACCTTACTTCCTGGTAAAAAGGCTATTGGTGCAAAATGGATCTACAAAATTAAAAGGAAGTTAGATTAGTATTGGCATTAGCAGCTACCAATCATTGGTTTTTGCATCAATTAGATGTGAACAACACTTCTTACATGGTGATCTATTGGAGGAGATTAACATGAAGGTACCCCATACTTTATGGGTTAAAACAAGCTAGTAGGCAATGGAATGCCAAGCTCACTACTGCTATAACTTCATTGGGTTTTCATCAGTCAACTTTCGATCATTCCATGTTTATTAAAAGTCAACATGCTTCTATTGCTATTCTTTTGGTATATGTTGGTGACATTATGCTCACAGGTAATTGCATGACCAAAATCAATTATATTATATTATTTCTGGACCAACAGATCAAGATAAAGGATTTAGAGGATCTAAAATTCTTCCTTGGATTAGAGGTAGCTAGATCCAAGTCCAGAATTTCCTTATCTTAAACAAAGTATGCCTTAGAGTTAGTTGATGATGCTGGTTTATTGGGTGGTAAACCCGCCTCTGTTCCCATGGTAGATAATTCTAAATTTGTTACTACTTCTGACTCATTGTTACCTGATGCTACCAGCTATAGAAGATCATTGGTCGATGAAGGTGAGAAAAACCACAAGAAGGGGGGGTTGAATTGTGTTTTTGGAAACTTCTTCTTTTACGTTCTAGATAACTGTCCTCAGGTTCAGAGTCTGAAGTAGTTCAGAGTCT
>Ga0315914_1007143_pt1 | contig 15579 bp, 11 predicted proteins | sample MpolenodulesMG_FD_203920 | JGI IMG/M metagenome (GOLD analysis project Ga0315914, IMG submission 203920) | Medicago polymorpha root nodule microbial communities from Los Angeles, California, United States - elongated nodules | ecosystem: Host-associated > Plants > Roots > Nodule | place: USA... | reverse complement strand
ATATATCATTTTTTCCTTTATCATTTAAAAAGTGTAACAAACTAAATGAGTATATTCATACTTACTTTTTTTTTTTAACATTATGCTTACTTTTTCTTTATCTCAATTATACCTTTAAATAGCTTTTTCTATAATAAAGATTTTTATTGGTGTCATTAAAAAAAAGGAAATTTAGATTATATTTTTTTCTTATGTTGTTGGTGTCATTAAATAGATAATCATGATTAGTTTGGTTTTTTTTTTAAGTAATGGTTAGTTTGGTTTGTTATAACTTGAAAACAACAAACATTTATATTTTTAGTTTTAATCAAAATCCAAATTTCATTAAAAAAAACACCGCTCATAATTTTCAAACGTTAACGCAATAAAAAAAAGTGGAAAGACAGGCACGTGAGTGCCATTCTTTTCGCTAGTTTTATATAATTTTTTTGATATAGATTAAAATTATAAGTACAAATATTTGTGACTTTCTTTTTTTAAAGGAAGATATTTGTAACTTTCAAATGTAACAAACTCAACAAACTATATTTATTTTTTTCAATGACAACAATAATATAACAAATATACAAAAATTCTTATTTTTTTTTAATAACACCAACAATATAACATGATTATAGGAAAGCATGGTTAAGGGTATAATTAGAATAACAAAAAAGTCAGCCCAAAATCCCTTATTCTCTTTATATATAGTATAAGCATTTAAACATGCACATCGTGTATCTTTGTCCGTTCTTTTTATTGTTCTAACATGTGTAAATTATAAGTAATATTTTTATGAAATTTTGATTTCGATTAAACTTACATTACAAACTAAGTTTATCTCTTACCAACAATATAACAAATATAATTTTTTTTTATCTTTTTCAATATCACCACAATATAATATAGGCAAACTTTTTTAATGATATAAATGCAATAATGAAATATCTAACCTTACATGTCTTCTATTCCCAATGTAATAGAAGATTAAAATGTAGTTAGGCTGCTATGGAGGATCATACCACACAGACTTTATTATATTTGGATTATTCAACATTTCTAACACAGCTTGAGCGTTCACGTCATGAGAGCTCCACCCTTCAGCATACTTAGCTCAGCTTAATCGTTCAAGTCGAGCTCAACCCTTCATCATGCCTTGCTCAGCTTGACTATTCATGTCATGCTTAGCTCAACTCCACCTTTCAGCATGCCTAGTTCAACTTGACCATTTAGGCCATGCCTAACTCGGCTCCACAATTCAGCATGCCAAGCTCAAACCCACCCTTCAACATGTCTAGCTTAACTTAACCATTCAGATCATGCCTAACTCAACTCCACAATTCAACATGCCTACCTAGCATGCGTATTTGAGCTTGAGCATTGAGGTCGTGTCTAACTTCCACTCCATAATTCAACATGCCTAGCTCATTTCCACCATTCATCATGCTTATCTAAGCTTGACCATTTAGGTCATGGTTGGCTTAGCATTACCATTGAAGCTATGCTTAGCTCAACTTGACCATTCAAGTCAACTAGAGCTTCAACTCATCCAGTATTGTCCAAGTGAAAGTTGTGATCCTCATAAGAAGTGTTTCATGGCATGCCACACATCCTGCACGGAAAAATGACATAAGTTGCACGTAATCTATATTTACATGCCTTGTACGGAGGAGTTGCAATAGGACACTTAGAAGGTAAGAGGAGATCCACTCATTCTAGCCTAAACCTGATATCTTCACCTTAGTCATTTTAGAGTATTTTTGGAGCTCATCCTAAGAAGCTCCACTGATTAGCTCATATATTGTAACTTGTGTTTACATACGTGAATATAGATAACAAAATTACGCGTGTATACACGATAACGTTCATAAGTACAAAATACACAGAACAATAGTATGTATGCCTTATTTTAATTATCATTTAAAACAGATTCTCTGTCTCAAAATAATAATCATTTTAAAATACCAATGCACCGTTTATTATTTTTTTCTCATTAACATACACTTATTTATTGAGTTTCACCTCACTTATCTACTCCAATTACTACAATTAATAAAAATATTTTAATAAATGATATTAGTTTGCCATAAAATAAACTAAACTAATCGTTTCTTTAAGAACCACACAAAAATCTAAAACGATAATTAAAATAAGACAGAGGAGTATTTGGTAATTTCACCAAAAAAGGAAGAGAAACGAAACAATTTCGGTAACAAATATTATATAGTAGGAAACGAAAAGACGGGAACAGAAGAGACTCAGAAGAAACCTAAAGACCCCATTCCAATAAGTAGTCTTTCACTCACTTGCTTTAGAAAGTCTTGTTGTAAGAAATACAATCAAAGGTACGTTAAACTCTTACGCTACCGTCTCTTGCTATGTGTTCCACGCCACTTTTCTGGTATATTGTCTATTTTAGGGTTTTGTGTATCTCTTCACAGTTTTTTATTTTGTTGGTTTTGTGTATGTTTCACGGTTTTATCTTTTGTTAAAAGATGTCTTCGTTAGGTTAAATGGTGTAGATGTTGGTCTACGAAGCAAAGAAACTGATACGGCACAGACACTTACACGCCGACACCACTAATAATTTGAGAAATTCACATAATTTAGAGTAATTATAAGTGTAGGTGTTGTGTCGGTGCCGGATACGACACATGTCCGACACCAGGACACATCTAATCCAAAGAGTGTCCGTGCTTCTTAGATTTTGATTATATGAAACTTGTAGGTCCTCGAACATGGTACATGCTCTATTTTAGTTTGAGTTGAAATTTTTTAACTTATACATACCCGTATTATAGGTATCATGAAGAAAACAAAAAGAGTATTCACCACATGGCTGTTATTTTATTTTTAGGAGGAACCATTAGGATTTTCACCTGATTAATTATTCATGTAATCTAGGTCGTATTTTTCCTTTTCACAAGTGCATGATTCTCCGTTCAAGTTGGTATTTTTATTAAAAATTAAATATCTTTTTTGTTCGATAAAATTATCAATTTTGGTCATCCCATTGAAAAAGTCACTCTTCAATCCCAACAAATCTATCCTGCAAACAGTTTTAGTCATGTTGAAACAAAACATGTTTAATTATGTTTTGATTTTTAAATGTTATAATAATTCTTAGTAAGCATGAGTATAATATTATTACATTTTCTTCCAAAAAATTTAGAATTATTCAGACTAAAAAGTGAGTAAAAAAAATATTTAATCTTTTTATTTATTATTTTTTGTAATGTAGGTAAATGGATCCACGAAAGTTTACAAACAAAACAAATGAATCATTTGCTGTTGCTAGAAAACTAGCAATAAGTTCAGGACATGCTCAGCTCACTCCAGTACACCTTGCATCCACTTTAATTTCTGATCTCAATGGTATATTTTTCCAAGCAATTTCCAATGTCGGTGGTGACGAATCTGCACGTTCCGTGGAAAGAGTTTTAAAAGAAGCATTGAAAAAATATCCTACTCAACAGCCTCCACCACATCATGTACCAGAAAGCTCTTCCATTATCAAAGTCATTGAAAAAGCACAGGAAGCACAGAAGTCACGCGGCGATACTCATTTAGCAATTGATCGATTGATTTTGGGAATTCTTGAGGATTCTCAAATTGTAGACTTGATGACAGAATCTGGTGTGGCTGCTTCTAGGGTTAAATTTGAGGTTGAAAAGCTTCGCAGTAAAGAAGGGACAAAAGTTGATAGTGCTTATAGTGACAATAAATTTGTAGCATTGAAAACTTATGGCAGAGACTTGGTCGAACAAGCTGGGAAACTTGATCCTGTTATTGGACGCGATGAAGAGATAAGAAGGGTTGTGAGGATTTTATCAAGAAGGACTAAGAACAATCCTGTTATTATAGGTGAGCCAGGTGTTGGTAAAACAGCCGTTGTTGAAGGGTTAGCTAAGAGAATAGTCAGAGGAGATGTTCCTAGCAATCTTGCTGATGTTAGGTTATTTGCTTTGGATATGGGAGCGTTAGTTGCTGGTACTCAGTATAGGGGACAATTTGAAGAAAGGTTGAAGGCAGTTTTGAAAGAAGTGGAAGATGCTGAAGGGAAGGTTATTGTTTTCATTGATGAAATTCATCTTGTTCTCGGTGCTGGTCGGTGTCAAGGATCAATGGATGCTGCTAATCTTTTCAAACCTATGCTTGCTCGTGGACAACTTAGATGCATTGGTGCAACAACACTTGATGAATATAGGAAATATGTTGAAAAGGATGCAGCATTTGAAAGGAGGTTTCAACAGGTTCATGTTTCTGAACCTAGTGTGCCTGATACCATTAGTATTCTTCGTGGACTAAAAGAGAAATACGAGGGTCATCATGGTGTTCGAATTCAAGACCGTGCAATTGTTGTTGCAGCTCAGATGTCTAGTCGGTACATAACTGGTATATATAAGTTCTCTTGATGTTAATTACTCCATCTGTTTCTTTTTACTTGTTGCTTTTATAGATTTTTTTTTCTTCTATTTAGTTGTCCCTTTCAAAGTACAATGCAATATACGCTACTGTTTTATCAATAGTAAGCTTAAGTATTTATTGCAAACACGAATGAGATAATAAATAGTTATGGCTTTTATAGGTGAAATAGAAGTAATTATATCAAAAGTAATAAGATTTATTGATTTTATTGGTATGTGTACACAATCTTAAAACGCAAGTTAAAAGGAATGGAGGGAGTATTTATGTATTGAATGTGGATGGTTTTTGTCGTCGTTTTGCCAACATGGTATGTTTCTGTTTTGTGTTTGTTAAGGGCGTCGTCTTCCTGATAAGGCAATTGATTTAGTTGACGAGGCTTGTGCAAATGTTAGAGTTCAGCTTGACAGTCAGCCAGAGGAAATTGACAACCTTGAAAGGAAGAGAATGCAACTGGAAGTGGCACTTCATGCTTTGGAGAAAGAGGAGGACAAAGCTAGCAAAGCTCGTCTTGTAGATGTAAGTGTGGATGTTAAGTTTTTCTTTTAACTATGCGTTGGTGATATATTTGACGATGAACATATATCTATTCTAAGAGCTATGTTAAATGTATGAGTATGAAAGCAATGGAATTCTACTACGACAATTGAATAAAATTAACCTAGAATCGATAATATGGTAAAATAAAAAATGAGTGGTGGACAATGCTTTTTGTCGGTTTTCGTATGCACTGCCTTCGTAACATCCATTATTCTCCTTTATTCTAATTATTGATGTCATTGCAGGTGCGGAACGAACTTGACAATTTAAGAGACAAGCTTCAACCTCTGAAGATGAAGTATATCAAAGAGAAAGAGAGGATTGATGAGATTCGAAGTCTGAAACAGAAACGTGGAGAGCTCCTGTTTGCACTACAGGAGGCTGAGAGGCGGTATGATCTAGCCAGAGCTGCAGACCTGCGATATGGTGCAATTGAAGAGGTGGAAAATGCAATAAAAAATCTTGAAGGTAGCACTGATGGGAACAAAGGTGAGAACTTGATGCTGACGGAAACTGTTGGACCAGATCAAATAGCTGAGGTTGTTAGCCGATGGACGGGTATACCAGTGACTCGTTTAGGCCAAAATGATAAAGAAAGGTTGGTTGGACTTGGTGACAGATTGCACAGTAGAGTTGTGGGACAAGACCAAGCAGTTAAAGCTGTCGCTGGGGCTGTAGTGAGATCGAGAGCTGGTTTAGGAAGACCACAACAACCAACTGGTTCCTTCCTATTCCTTGGACCAACTGGTGTTGGTAAAACAGAACTTGCTAAGGCTCTTGCTCAACAACTCTTTGATAATGAAAATCAGATGGTTAGACTTGACATGTCGGAATACATGGAAAAATACTCGGTATCAAGATTGATTGGTGCACCACCAGGGTAAGATCTTGTATTTTTAGCTGCATTTGATTATAGTAAAAGCCTAAATTTGGTCTTTAAATATTTCAAATGTCGGTCAAATTAGTCATTTATGAAGTCTTTGTTGAGATTTATTTAACCGACATTTGAAATTTGGATTTTCAGTCTTCATTGAATGCGAGTTTTATTTTTTCCTTTCAATACTTGTTTAGACTTATAGTCTTTCACTTATCGTGAATTAAAGATATGCATCTCAAGTGTCACTGATTGTGAAATGAGTTTTCAGGTATATTGGGCATGACGAAGGTGGACAATTAACCGAAGCTGTAAGGAGAAGGCCTTACAGTCTAGTACTTTTTGATGAAGTAGAGAAAGCACATACATCTGTATTCAACACTCTGCTTCAAGTCTTAGATGACGGGAGATTAACTGATGGCCAAGGAAGGACTGTTGATTTTAGGAACACAGTCATTATCATGACCTCAAACCTTGGTGCTGAGCATCTCATAAGTGGACTTTCAGGAAATTGCACCATGCAAGTTGCTCGCGATCAAGTAATGCTGGAAGTAAAAAAACATTTCAGGCCCGAATTGTTGAATAGGCTGGACGAAGTTGTTGTATTCGATCCTCTATCTCACGAGCAATTGCGGAAGGTTGCAAGGTTGCAAATGAAGGATGTAGCTAGTCGTCTTGCCGAGAGAGGAATTGCATTGGCAGTTACTGATCTAGCACTAGATTATATACTTGCTGAAAGTTATGATCCTGTAAGTGCTCTTATATAATCATCATCTTAATCATTTTCTTAAATAAAAAAATGTTATATTTGAGGGGACTAAAAGCAAATTTAAGCGAAAAATGCGACTAACTATGTTTTATTGTTGTGCAGGTGTATGGTGCTAGACCAATAAGAAGGTGGCTTGAGAAGAATGTGGTGACAGAGTTATCTATGATGCTTATAAGGGAAGAAATTGATGAGAATACAACTGTATGCATTGATGCTGGTCCTAAGGGAAGTGATTTGGTATACCATGTCGAAAAGAATGGAGGGATTGTTAATGCTGAAACTGGTGTGAAGTCAGATATTTTGATTCAGATACCAAATGGACCAAAATCTGTCAGTGAAAATGGATATGAGGTCATTGGCGATGATGAAATGGAAGAGTAAGCTTTATTAGGTTTGTCGCTATAGTTCTTGAATGTATCGAAATCACAAACATATCCATAAGTATCTCTTTTATTTGTTCTTTTGGTTCACAAAATGGATACGTGTTTTTTGTTGCTCAATTTAATCGATAACATTACTAACAAAAGGTACTCTTGGGATGTGTTTGCAATTTGCGTACATATAGAGACTATAATGACAATGTCTTGTGCATTTCAAAGACCAAAATAATTATTTGCTTTAAGTTTTTTTTTTTTGGGAGGACAGATTTACTCCTGTTTAGTTTTTGTTCACTGACTTTAATTGTCAGTCTGAATATAGCTTTTAGCAAGTTCATTCTCATCAATTTTGGAGGGTGTAGTTCATTGTTTTTTAATATGTTTGTTTTTCTAATCACGATAAATTTGAATTTCTTTTTTTCTTCTTTGTTTTAAAGAGGGTCAAATTTTCACGATAATTCTTTTTTAGGAAGGATGCTTATAGCATTTGGTTAATAAGCAAATGAGTTATATATGTTGGTATATCAATAATTGTATTTGGAGCTACCTAAAAATGTAGTTATTTATGTCATTGCTTGAATTAATGACCTCATTTGTCGGTCTCCGGCTAAACTCAACACAAATTTATATTTGAATCGAAATATATTTTTTAATTTCCTTACAATAAAGCGTATTTCTTCTTGTTAATTTTTTTTTTTTTGTTATTCCTTCTTATAGTATACTTCATTTGAATGTTCACTTTAGACCTCAAACCACTTTGAGCTGGCCTTGAAATGGGAACAATGTTAATTTGCTAATGTTGTTGTTAATGGGACGGAAAATAAACCAAAAAGATTTAGTTAATATTTAATAATATAACATGAAAATTTAGAGAATTTGCCAAGTCCTCTAAAATGCTCCAAAATATTACTTCAATGTAATTTTTGAGTTCATGTTAATTTGGAAAATTGAGTTATCAAACAAAACAAACCGTGTACAAAATCCTCCTATCCCAAAACCCCTATTTTCTCCACTCCATCTTTTCTTTTCTTTTTTCAAAGTCTTCCCTAAAACTCCCAAACATAAATTTCATGACCCTTTTTGTTTTTACTTTGGAACTTGACTCATCTTCCTCTTTCTTATTATCACCTCTACTATGCACTATATATTTTCTATTGTCTCTTTTTGACCAAAAATAAAAATAAATTTAATAGAAAAAATAACAGGAGGACAAAGTTAGGTATCTAATCACTACATATAAAATAAAACACTCAATTCTTAAATATATTGTTGTGCAATTTTGTATTTCATCTCAAAAACAAGAAAATAAATGCATAATTTAATATACTTAGAGCACGATAATTCATACAACCAAATCGGTTATCCAAAATTAGGCCACACTATATATATTAGGAAAAAAAATGAATTAGAGACCAAACCTTAATGAGAAAAAATATGACATTCGTCCCTAATTTCACGACGTGAAGAAATTAGTGACGAATTTCATTTTTTTTCATCCTTAGATTTGGTCATTAATTCTACTTTTTCTAATATACATTGAAAATAAAAATAAAGAGTCTTAACTAGAATTCAAACCATACAATACAAAATAAACTGAAAAATACATTCTATAATAATTAAACAATTCATATTGTAATTTGGACTATTAATTAACCCGCATAGATGTGGATTCCAATTGCTAACATGAAGATGCAAACAAGACCAAAGTAGAGCATAGCATGGATGAGTATGGATAATCCACTAGTTTGAAAGTTGCCAAACTCTACAAACCTTCCTCTACCAGGTATTTGAAATAACAAACCAGGAGTCAAGAGAATGAAGAGCACCACTGACACAAAAATTGGTCCCCAATCAGCCATATTCTTGTTATGTGTGTTATTTGGTCTCTTATTTCATTGTCTATTTAAACTATGGTTTGTAAAGTTTGTGATCACATAAAATAAAAGATGAAATAATGGGACATAAAAAGGAAATGGGATAGAAAGGAACCAACTTTGAAGAAGAGACAAGCAATTGATGACATGGAAAAAAGTGAAAGTTGTAGTATCAAGCTATTCTGATAGATTAAAGATAAAATTTATACCTTTATGCACGGTATTTTAAATTATAAAGAAACTTCGTCGCGATAAGGTACACGCATGAAAAATCATGATACTCACCACTTGTAGTGATGATAATTTCTAACCTTTATTTTTTGCTAATAATAATTTCTATCCTTAAGTAAAAGTCATGATACTCACCAATTCATGTCGTTTTTATATAAAAACAAACAATTCTCTTATCTTTTTTCTAATTATTAAAGATTAAATAAGTATGCAACGAGTTGGGTTTAACGGAGCGGCAAGATCATTTCTATAAGAGCAATGCTATACATCAAGAAAGATTTTATCAAAAAAAATTCAAGAATGACATGGTAGAATAATCACCCTTAGATTTTATCAAGAAATTGTTTTGAAATTAATGTTAGCCAATAAAATCTCTACCTGGCCGGAAATCATGGGATGGTGGGTGTTATGTATTTTTTTTTTTATGAAAGGTTAATAAATGAGACTGAAATCTAAGGGTGATTATTGTGTCATGTCATTCTTAAATCTTTCTTGATAAAATCATTCTTGATATCTAGCATTTTCCTTTCCATAATGTGGGTTTAGCTCCTATTTATTATATTACTTTATATGTCTCGTGTTTCTTTCGGTCTTAAATATAAGATGTATTTACTTTTGTCATGCAGTCTAGTGTTTAGAAGTTTACTGTTTTAAGGTCTAGTATACGAAAACTACTTGGTTCATAAATTTATAAGACACAGTACAAATAAGACAAAGTGAAGACAATCTTTATCTTACAAGTCGGTTTTTGTGAAGTAGTGTTATTTTCCATCACAAATTTCAAAATGGTATCAGAGTTTATCTAAGATTTGTCGGGCCATCTTCTATCAAATTTTTGTATTAAGTCAGTTAGATCACGTTCCAGATGTCCAGTCCTAGACGTGAGAAGGTGTGTTAAGAGTCCCATACTAAAATTTATATGACATGAACAAATATTTATAAGTGGGAACATTCTTCATTTCACTAGTAAGTTTTGTGTGGTTACGTTGCACTACTAAAAAAACAAAAATTAGTGAGGGATATTTAGTGAGGGAAAACGTAAAATCCCTCTCTAATTCCATCACTAAATTTTGCGACTAAGGAATTTGTGAGGAATTTCATTTTTTCCGTCACTAATTTCCCTCGCTAATTTTACTTTTTTTAGTAGTGTTGTTAGACCAAAACAAAAATTCTAAGAGACATTTTATATGATATATAAGTTTATTTCTATTTCTCTTAGTTTTATTATTATACAACTTACACAAATTTAAAAATACACATAAAAATCAGAGTACATTATATTTTACATCAAAAAATTTATGTGAAAATATAATTTTTCATTGACATCATTAGTTCAGTTCTAATTGGCTAGTCTAAACTTATTTAATGAATATAAATGAAACTCATTAAAAATAAATTTTAAGAAATTGATTTAAATTGAGTGTGTGAGTGAGAGATTTTCACCCTCTCACTACTAAAAAACAAAAATTAGTGAGGGATATTTAGTGAGGGAAAACGTGAAATCCCTCTCTAATTCCGTCACTAAATTTTACGACTAAGGAATTTGTGAGGAATTTAATTTTTTCCATCACTAATTTCCCTCGCTAATTTTGCTTTTTCTAGTAGTGTCTCATGAGTAGAAAAGACAAACATAGATGTAACAAAATGGATTAGTGGGATTGTTTTTTTGTGTTTTCCTCTTTCTTATTTCCAGTGAGAAAATTATGTAAGAGCTTTAAATCCTTGTCTGTGTGACTTGTGTATGATTATGACTTTATTATATGGATAGGGTGCTGATAAATCAAATAAAGTTTACTTTAATAGAATAAACGACGTACGTACTTAAGAATTCCTGGTCTCCCTTAGAAAATAAAATGAAAGAGAAATTACAACTTGGATAGACGCTTGCAATTGGGAGCTTTCTTTATTCGAAAGATCAAGGACACTTTTTGATTACTTATGAGCTAAACAATCGAATACCATATTTTAGAAAAGAAAAAGACAATTACATATATCGTAAATGTCACCAATATGTGGTCTGTATTGAGTAATAAGAGACTCGTATACTTTAAACTAGTGTTAAGGGTTCAAATCAATGAATCATCACTCTTTATGAGTCAAAAGAATTAAAGAAAATCAGTCATTGCCCACTTATGACTTGTGCTCGATACAAATTAATGAGAAAACAAAATTATGGAGAGAAATCGATTAATTGAGTTCGGTGGTTAATGAGATTTACCAAATGGCAAATTATTTTGGATAATCTGAGTTTGATTCTTAGAATAAACAATTTTTGACTATACTTTATTTATGTCATGTCCGATGCAAAATAGAGAGTTGTTGATGGTGGTTCTCCGATAAAAGAGGTTCCAACGCGATGAAGAGCGAGTTTCTGGAGTGGTGGAGAGCAAGCTTCTATGGCGGAGGAGAAAGTTGCATGCAAGCACGTTATCACTTCAACACTAAAATTGTAAGAGAAAGAGGTGGGTTTTGTGATAAAAAAAGTGGTGAATGAATTGTACCTTGAGTGTGATGCAATGTCATGCTTAGATAGGCGAAGAGGTTGATAATTGTCTCCTTCTTGAGGGACGATTTTTAGTCACGAGTTCATGTTGTTGATTTTGTAGATGAGCTTCCATGTCTTCCTTGCTTATATCTTCACCTTCTTCCTCACTTGAGTTTTCATTTTCACTCTCATACCAACTCTCTGTGCTATCGTTTCCATCAAGTTCTTCCTCCTTCACCACCATTTTTCAATTTTCTTCCTTTGGGTTATCCAAGGTAATTTCCGAGAACCCTAACTTAGTTATGTCGGGAAGTTGTGTGGAGATTATCCCAACTTGAGTCTCCAAATTCTTGATTGAAGCTTCATTGTTTCTTTAAGCTTACTCATGATTCTTGGAGACGACTTCAATTTGAATTTGTGTTGTCTGCATGTATTGGGTTGGGATTTATTCCAGATAGGGGTGTTCAAAACCGAACCAATCCAATAGAAAAACCGCAAATCGAACCAACCCAAACCGAAACCGCAAAAAACCGCATTTGGTTCAGATGTATTCGGATCATATTTTTACTAAACCGCATGGTTTGGTTCGGTTTGCAGTTTTTATCTTACCAACCGAACCAATCCAAACCAAACCGCAACATAAAAAACATTAATTAAACTTTTTTTTTTTTTACATAATTAAACTTTTTTTTTTTACATAATTAAACATATGTTACCTAGACCAATACTCAAATAAACTTAATAGAAAATTTTATAAAATGAAATATATTCTCTCTTGTTTAAGTTTCTTCTTTGCTTTTTATTAAAAAATATGTTTGTGTACTATTTGAACTTCTAGATAATGATAAAATCTTAGTTTTTTGCATTTCCTACAAAATAAGATTACTTTTTGTCCACCTTTTTAATTTGATATATGTAGTTGTGAACATTGTTGGATAAAAATAATATTGTAATGTTGGATAAAATTTAAAACAAGGGTTTTGCTAGAAGCCACCCATGAAGGTGTTTTTTAGCAACCCACACCTCAAGGTGTGATTTTCACTTTTTAGTTATAACTTTGCTAAAAGGCACCTTCATAAAAATTAGTTGGTGTCTTTTAGCAAATGCTCATAGAATAACTTGCTAAAAGACACCTTCATAAAAGGTGTCTTATAGCAAAACCCTTAAAACAATGTTGAAAATATGTTGTGTTTTTACTTTTTAACTTAATTTTAACGTCGAAAACAACATATTGTATTGTCTCGACAAAACCGCACCAACCGATCCAATCAAAACCGCATTGGTTTGGTTTGGTTTGGTTCATATTGTATTTTCAAAGTCAACCGAACCAAACCAAACCGCATGCATTTTTATCTTGGGGTTCGAATAACTTTTAGCCTCAAAATCGAACCAAACCGCACTGCGAACACCCCTAATTCTAGATATTTCCTAGGTGGTTATTGATTGGTTGCTGGAGGTGGGTTAAAGGAATTGTTTCCTGTCCATGAGAAATTTGGATGGCTGTCCATCTGGGATTGTAAGGATTACAATAGGGGTTTCGTTGTTGCCTTGAGTAAACACCCATCTACTTAACTTGCTCCTCAGATAACACCAAACTTGATCGAAGACATGCATCGCTTTCATGAGCTTGCTCACAAAAATCATAAACTACACCATTGATTGTTAACTTGGCCACCTCTTACGCTCCAACTTCTTTGCTATTTTCCCAATTTGGCGCTTAGAAGTTTAATGCTTGCTTGTAAGGCATGATGTGTTTCCATACTAAAAATTCGTTGCTTCTTATTAACCGCCATATTTTCGCTTTGGGAGCGGTACTCGTTCAAGGACATTTTATCAATCAGCTCTTCGATTTATGCGGTTGTTCGTTCTTCATGGTACCTCCTGCTGATGCGTCTAAGAGCATTCGAGTTTATGGCTTCAGAGTATTGGTGAAGGTTAAGGTGATCATCATTTCGGGACATTTGTGCCTAAGATATCGCTTGAGTAGAAACTTGTATCTCTTTCATGCATCGTACAAAGTTTCTTCGTCTTATTGTTGAAAACTGGAAATTTCGTGCCTCTTCTCCAAGTATTTTGTTATTGGGAAAAGCGACTAAGAAATGCCCTCTTCAATTGGTCCTAAGTAGCTATGCCCTCTCCAATCTTTCGCTCATCTACTTAGAGAGTAGACAAACAAACGAACCCTTTTGTCGTACTCTAAAACTTCAGCTAGGTTGATAGTACTACATGTTTATAAGAAATGTATCAGGTGAGCATTACAGTCTTCCAATTCCTTACCTGAGAACAGGGGCGGATCCCAACAGGGCATGGTGTGGCAAGTGCCACACCAATTTTTTTTTATAATTTTTTTTTATCAATTTATTGTATAATTTTACTCATATATTAATACAAACATCTATTTTTTTATGCTTATACATGTGTCTATATATTTATTCATATATTAACATGGTGTTATCTATATATTTTTTAATTTATACATGTGTTTATATTTTTACTCATATATTAATAAGAGAACCTATTTTTATTTATTTATAAATGTGTCTATATTTTTACTCATATTTAATAAAGAAATAATTTTGTGTACAATTTATAGATATATCTATATTTTTATTCATATATCAATACAGAGATATATGTTTTTTTTTTATATAATTTCTACGCAATTGCGAATTACTTCCAAAAAAAAGCGCAACATGCTCACCCGTCCATATGCATGGGTATCCTGCTAGAGCATTTGATTCATCTCTTGTAATCTATATAGAAAGAGATGTTCTTAGAACAATTATTAATGATATAATTTTAGTTTATTTTCAACAAATGGAAAATATATTATTTTCTTTGTAATTTTGGTTGCTACAACTATTTTTAATATAACTTCTTATTCAATTTAATATTATTTAATTGTTTAACAAAAATTTTTTTGCCCCACTAATATTGTGAAGCAGATCCACCCCTGCTTGAGAATTGGTTTTCCTTTAGAAAGGCGAGAACAACGGTTTTAATGTCAAAGAAAACAAGGTTCGTCAATTAGAACCCTTGAGCAACTTCATCCAGGTTGTCGAGTCTCCCGTAATCTTAAGGGTGATGCGTTCCATGTCTCCCATCTCCTTGTCAAATTAGAAATAACTCAAGTCTAGTAGTGGACTAGCTACTGCTATTTGTACTTCTCTAACTTCTTGGATAGCTTTTCGGACTCATTTTCAGTTTTATCGACATCAGAGCATAATAACAAGGTACATAAATATGCACCACGCATAAACAACTCGTTCATCAGCCATGCATTGATTCAACATTTTTCTTTGTTAAACAATAACAAGGTGGAATCCATTTACAAAACCCATTTGCTATTGGTTATGCCTTTGATCCAAATCTGACCAAATGATAAATTGTTACTTTACTTTTGATGATTTATACCTCTTATGCGGGCAACCTTTTTTGCAACAACGAAACCTTAAGTTGTAAAAGGGGAAATTATAAGAAAAATGCAACATTGAAATTTGTTTTTTTCTTTCTTTCAAGAACTGTGTTTATTATTAATTGATAGGGAATCATGGTGTGGGAGTAGATACGAGAGAGATAATTAGCGATGAGTGTGACACCTCTTTATATTTTTTATCCAGAAAATTATCATCATATCACTCTAATTCTGGTGCTGACTTATTAAATGCGTTCAAACAAAAACAATGAATTTTAAAAACGTCGACAGCAGGGTTCGAACCTGCGCGGGCGAAGCCCAACAGATTTCAAGTCTGTCTCCTTAACCACTCGGACATATCGACACTGTTGTTCATTTTTCCTACAGAAAACAAATATCTTATTTCTTATGTGAAATTTGTGCAATTTGCTCTGATATTTGAGACGTGACTTTTTTTCACTAAACCTAAATTACTCCAACTGTTAGATATATTTTTGTTTAAACAGCAGCTTGAGATCAATAAGAAAATTGATGGTAATAATTTAACAAAAGGGTGGATACATATTTGAAAATTAGTGCCTCTGGCCAACCCCGTTACTAGTATTTAATG
>Ga0315914_1007142_pt1 | contig 15580 bp, 5 predicted proteins | sample MpolenodulesMG_FD_203920 | JGI IMG/M metagenome (GOLD analysis project Ga0315914, IMG submission 203920) | Medicago polymorpha root nodule microbial communities from Los Angeles, California, United States - elongated nodules | ecosystem: Host-associated > Plants > Roots > Nodule | place: USA... | reverse complement strand
AAGGTCTAAAATGGCAACTTTTTTATGAAAGCTAAATAACGACTCTTTTCGAGTTTTTGATATTTATTTTTATTATGGACCCAATTTTTAAAATTAGAACAAGGTTTCAAAATTATCAAAGATGACCCTGAATTTGAGTTATGACAACTTGAGATCGAAGAGAAAAAGAAAAGATACTTGATCAATGTTTTAGTCTGCATTTTCATTCACCTATTTGTGTTATTTTTATAGAAGTCATGTGCTATGGACCTTGTTGCACCCCCTTAAGATCGACGTTGCTCAAATATAGTCGATGTGAACTATCACGAACCAAACAAAACTGGTAAAATTTGTGACCTAACGATTTTTTTATAGGTTTTTTCTTTTGAAGGATTTATATTTGATGGATGTCATAATTTTATCTTTTGATTTTTGGAGATTGAGTCAAGCAATTCTATTGAGTTTATACCTATATGCATTACTTTATTTGATAGGTTTTTTTAAAAAAAATCGTGTAAGTGGTCAAAAGTAATAACTTGTATTTTTAAGAGAAAACTTTTATTTATGAAATCTTTAACTAATGTCTTTGGAGTATATATTGATAACACATGTTTTATTTATAGTTTAGTAGCGTTCAGACGGACAATATTTTTTTTTTACTACATTTACACGTGTATATTATAACCGTGTTTTTTTTTTTAATTTTGATCAAAGTTATATGTATCAATGTTTATGACTTTTAAATGGTAGGTTTAACTGTAGTTTTATCCCCTATATTTTGATTAATTTTAAATTTTAACTCCTATTTTAAAATTTGGAATTTTATTCCCTCTAGTTTGATTTTTTTAGGATTTTACCCCTCAACCAGATTTGAAAACATTTTTGCCTATGTGGCAGTGCTTGATTGGATTATATAATATAATATCATTTTAATTTTTTTATATAATCCAAGTAAGCATTGCCATATAGGCAAAAATGAGCTCAAATACGGTTGAGGGGGTAAAATCCAAAAAAATACAAAATAAAAGGGCTAAAATTTCATATTTTAAAATAGGAGGTTAAAATCCAAAAAATTTCAAAATAGGAGGGGTAAAACTGCATTTAAGCCTAAATAGTACTTTAATAAACTATGTTTATTTCTTCATAACAATGTAATAAAAATTCTTATATTTTTCAATAACAGAGACAATATAGTCTTAAAAAAAAATTATCTAAAGATAAAACTGGTATAATAAAAAAATCCAACTAAATCTCTCTCAAAAAAAAAAATCCAACTAAATAAAATGACGTATTTCCTTTTTATGTTGTTATAGATAAGTTACTCCTATAAGATTGAGTAGTTAATCTCTTTCAACCCATAAATCTTTCATCTCATAGTTTTTTTTTTTGTTTTAAAAAAAACAATCTCATAGTTTTGTTGCGTGTCCGGTCTCTAATACATTCAACTAAACATGTTTTCCGAACCTTGTAGCATGGTGGCGAGAGTAGAGTTTGATATAATTGATTTAGTTAAAAGTGAGTTGTGTATAAATTGATTTATGTTTAGATGTATTTATTTAAAATTGATTCTTATCAATCAATGTTGTTTTGATAGTTTGAATTAAAATTGTTTTTGGACGTGCAATTACCAAAATTGACTTTAATTTTATTTAGAAAAAAGTTTTTCAAGACTTAATTGTACAAATTGTTAAAGGGCAAATACATAACAAAGTAAAGTGTAGCACACCACAAGTGCTTGGAATCGATTTTAATAAACATTGAAGCTATACATTCTTGCTTCAACTTGAATTGATTTTGGCACTTGAAATCACGTTAAAGAATTGATATTAAAACATACATATTTACACCAAAATTGCTTTTAACATCCATAGAATCACGTTTGATGTACTCTAATGTGAAATCAAACAAGCACGTAGAAGAAAGAATAAAAACGTGTTCGAATGCGTGTTATAAATTACTCACTCTCGTTCTAAATACAACAACAGAGTATTTTGTTTTCAAGTTCATAGAATAACGTGTTTTATAGACTACTTCTTCCGATTTTAAATATAAGAAAAAATTTATATTACCGTTTGGCCCGGCTTTTTTTTCAGCTTCTTTACGTTTTTAAGGAGACGCTAGGCCAAACACAATATCAATAAAGTACCTTCAAAAAAAAGTACTTTTTTTAGAATGCATAAAATTGAATGAAATGAGCTTTAACCAAAAGTTGTTGAATGCTACTTCAAAAAACTACCTCTCCTCAATTTATTTCACAAACATCTCTCTTCAACTTACGCTGACAACCTTTTCTTTTATTTTTTAATATTATATTTCAATTTGTTTTTTTTTTCATTTAATTTTATTTAATTTTTTTGAACCGGTCCATATATTTTTTTTTGAAGGAGGGTTCATTTAATTTTATAATCTATTTTTGAAGGAATTTCATTATCTTTTTATCACGTATATATTTAATTTCAATATCGTTTAATTATCACAACCTCACAAATATTTTTATTCATGTCGTCATTGAATGACACCAAATATTTTTATTCTCTTTCTTCAACCTCACAAATATACACACACATTAGCGTTTAAAGTAATACTTTATGTCTGTATGTATGTTTTTTGTTACGTTAATGCGTGTATATATTATACTTATATATATTTTACACATTTATATTGTACTCCCTCCGTTCCTTTTTAAGTGTTTTTTTAGGGTGAATGCTTCGTTCCTATTTAACTGTCTTTTGGTATTTTAAGGGTACAATTTGTCAATTATACCCTTTATCAATTACTTTTATCCTTTTCAATAAAACTAATTAATGATATATGTTTGGAAAACTAAAGTTTGTTTTTTTAAACAAAGTTTGCTTGTTTTTTTTAAACAAAGTTAAAAATCGACAATTGTTTGCTATTAGAGAAAGATAACATATTAAATTTATTGGAAAGATAAAGTGTATGCAAAAAAAAAAAGGAATTTATTGGTGGATTAAAATGAGGGTACAAAAGGAAGAAAATGTGCAAAAATACACATCGCTATTTTGGTGTTAATTTTCTAAAAAGACGCTTAAAAAGGAAGGGAGGGAGTAACAAACTATGCATATCTTTTTCTTATTTAAAAAAACTAAACATATCTTTTTCAATGACACCAACAATATAACAAATATAATATCATATAATATAAATTCTTATCTTTTTAAATGACACTAAAAATATGGTATTCTTATAACAAAATTTGTTATACATTATAATTGGAAAAGAGAAAACAAACTATTCTCTTTATATATACACACCATATACATATTATAGATATATTCATCACTCCACAACTTTATTCAAATGTGTAGAGTTGAAGATGAAGAGTTTAATAAATGTAATGTTATCTCTGAATATATGATTGAGCATGACGAAAAAGGCAATATAAATGAAGAAATCGATTCATATATTCCAGGAAGAGTACAAGATGGAGACTAAATGAATAGAGTTAGAAATCAAATAGGAGTTGCGTTGATGTAGAGTAGAAATGTTTGAGTTTGTGATGATTTATGTTTTTTTTTAAACAAGATGATTTACGTTTTTAATTTTCCAAACTACTTTGATATTATTTATGTTATTATTTGAGCCTCCTAAAATTATTTTTCCTATTCAAATATTTAACAAGTCCTTTATATGATGATACGAATTCGTATTCATGTTACACAAAATAAACGTCATTGAGTAAATATAGTATTTGTAAAAAAAATATCTTTTATATTTTAAACATTTTATCCCTTCAAAAAATATTTTAAGCATTTATTTATTTATTATGTTAATTCATAATGAATTCAAAGTTTTTTATTTATAGACAATGCATAAATATATGCAAGGTCCTGGTTTCGAACCCCAGACACCACCAAAAAAAATAAATTCAAAGTTTTGTACAATATTTTGCCAAACAACTTTTAACTTAAAAATAACTTTAGAACTAAAAAAAAAAAATAAAGAAACCAAACAGCTTTAACTTTTTTTTAAAGGGCTTTATTTTAACTTTGTTTTAAAGTAGCTTTTAGACCGAAAAAAGTCTGGCCAAACGGTACTTAAATAAATGATATATTTAATCATAGTTTATATATATTAATTAAATAAATCTAAAATATAGATTTGTGTTTATATTACGGTGAATGCTAGGAGCATTGGATAAGGAAATAAAAATCGAAATATAGTATTAAAAAATGATGAAAAATGGTAAATTTAACTTTTTAAAAATGAAAATGTCGTTGAAATCAATGCAAAATATGGTAGTTTTGACCGGAAAGACAATGGTGAGCAAGACCATTGTATTACTGATCCAAGGATGTACGCAGAACCGGATACATAAGGGCCTAAGGGGGGAATGCCAAACCTAACCTAATCACTCAAACTCTAACCTAATCTTCCAAGTAGAAACTGTGAGGAATCTCCGAAACCCAAACCATTGAAACTTGTGCGCGTTTATAAAGAATATAAAATCCCACAAGTTATAAAACTCTAATCTTCTTCTTCATCTTCTTGTTGAGTCTTGTAGTTAGTTTTCAAGAATGGAGAACACAGTTGTTAAAGTTCGATGTCAAAGGATTGGTTGCAATGCTATGTTCTCCGACGACGACAATCTCGATGGTTCCTGTCAATACCATGATTTGGTACTCTCTCTCTTCCTTTGCCCTAATTTTATTCGATAACTTATGCCCTAATTCTTTCAGCTTTTCTCTTAAAATTTGTTATTTTGTGGATTGAATTTTTTTGTTTTTGTTGAATTGAACTTCTGCTCGTGGTACTTTTGACATAGTATGATATTATGATATGTTAGTTCTGTTCACACATGTTTTTCCTAGGATCCCAGGAAACAGTTACATTAGTAGTACTTTGGTTTCATTGATTAATTAACCAATGTAGCTGCCAAGTTTATTTGAGCTAGGGGTGATTTGTTTGAGTTAATGGCAATGTCAATTGAATTAATTAAGCTGCAAAGAATTAATTACACATTGTTTTTCTGTTACCCTCTTAGTTAAATAGCTTCACCTCATAGTTTGCTTTAGGCCGAAAAATACGTTGGGCTGCCAATGCTTTCACTCACTTGCGTTGCAATTGGAACTGTACATATACACACAATGCACTATAGATTCATGAATTTAGATAAAGATTTGTAATCAACACCTGTTGGGAACGACATTTGGTGCCATAAATATGGTAGTTTTTGTTTTTTGTTTGTTTGTGTTCTCTGAGCTTGTGAGCTCAAATCCAATTTTAGGAAATTATCAATGATTCCATGCCCTAGAGAAAATAAAACATTGTCCTAGCCTCGTGCATGCTAGTTTCTATCTGCCAATAACTTACCCTTCATTCTATGATTTTCACCTCCCTATTTGTCGCCATAATTGATCATATTATTCTTCATATGTGGTGTATTTCCATTTTGTTATATCTAGCGAGTAGTGTAGTTAGTATCGTACGATTTTGTCTAGGTATGCAATTAAACTGAAGACTTCCAGTACATATTGCCGCTTGAATCAATGTTGTATCTGAATATAGTTTGAATAACGACTAAATATGTCGAATTGAATGAATAGTGCATCTGAAAGGAATCAGGCGATTCTGAAACGAAATTAAATAGCACATATTTGTTAAAAACAGCATTGTGTGTGAGTGCAGAAATGGGCCGGGTCTGATGACCCTGTTCTGGAAGGGGAAAAGATTGTAAATCTGCAGTCGGTGAGGCAAGAAATAGACTGGGTTGCGCGACGCAGTTCTGAGAGGGCCTCATAGATTTACTTTTTGTCACTTTCCCTCTTTTCAGATGGATAGAAAGGCGTGAAACCAAACCCTCCAAAATACTCAAATCAGACATGCAAGATTCATATTTGTTACCACTGCCTTATGCACTGTGCCTATTGTTTTCCTTACAAAGTGTCGGTGTTCTCACTAATCCTCTGTTTTACCGTGTCGTTTAGTCCCCCCCATGTGTTGTTCTAAGCCAGGCTCTCATGACTTGAATTTTGAAATTCATATACGATATAATAGCTTATGTCACTTTTATTTATCATACATCTGACAGTTTACTATAATGTTGATTCGGAAAATAGGTATTCCGAATCAAGATTCAAATCTCGATTGATAACCTCTCTAGAAAGCATATAGAGCTCCTATTATGCTTATTACTTATTCTTTGAAAGTTGAAACCATGTTTTGTCTTAGATAAAATGTGATGAGAGAAAATGGAAGAGAAAATAAGAGAAAAATTGGTTTTCCAGGGTTTTGTACATCAAAGAAAATAGAGGCGGAAGAAGAGTTTGCATGGGCCATACCTGCAAAACTTCTATCCGCTCAATGTAAATAAAAAAAAAGAATGAAAGCATTGTGAAAATGAACTTATGAAAAAAATTACCCTCATGATTTTTTTCCAACACACTATGAGAGGGGGACTCACGAGTTAACAGAAGCTTGGTTTCTTAAAATTTATCATGCTGTATTAACTCATTGTGTCTACCTTGCTGGTCATTCTTTACACATCAAATCACGGACATTAGTCATAAACAAACAGACAACTGATTTGATACGCATCAAACCTCGAACATTAGTCCTAAACAAACAGACAACTGATTTGATTATTTTTAAGAAAGTGAAGCTTTAAATGAAAAAAAAAAGTGAGAATTTGAGAATAGGGTGATTTGGGGAGTGGAAAGAGTTATATGCTTGGGACATGATAATTGGGTGATATATGAATGCAAAGGTGTGGGGAACTACCTGGCGAGGATGTTGTCATGTGTAAGGGTTTGCTTTGCTATGATTGTGGTGTGGGTAGCGGACATCTAATATGACCATGGTTCTTGCCTGCCTTTTTTTTTAAACGGCAAATGTTAGTAATTAGTTGTTAGATTAATATTTACTCCTTCATCTGGGTTTGATCCCAAGACCACCAACTTCTTAACCCTTAGCTCAAACCAGTCGAGCTACCCAACTCCCCCTCTTGCCTGCCTTTTTATTTGTTTGCCATGCCCTGAACACCAATTAAAGGTCCTATCAAATGTATAAGGGTATTTTGACATTCAAATATTTATGTTTTATTTCCTCACATTTTATAGTCTACCAGAGGGAAGAAAATTATTTTTTACGTCTTCTTTCTCTCTCCAATCATGCAAAACCCAAATCTTCTCATTTTCTGAGCACAACACTTTTGGAGAATTATTAGTTTTGATGTTACGGATACTTTATGAAAACTGGCATTTCCATCCATTGTTTAACCTTGGAGAAATACGTTAAATTTTCATCTACGGACTCTTGATTTAAATGTTACTATTTGTGCATTGTTGTTTTATGAGGTTTGCTAACATTAATTTTCATGAATTAAGTAAAACAGTGATTTTTTATTTTTTTTTGTTGAGATGATAAAACTTGTGACTTTGTATCCATTATGTTGATTTATCATTTATGACTCTTGTGGAATCTTACTGATTCACTTTCCTTCTGGCATGCTTGGGGCTTGGATTTTGTTGCCGGGTCATCTTGATTTATTCAGGGAGTAAGTCTATCCTATTAATCTTTTTCTTCACATTTTTTCTTTTGGGCAATGATCATATATTAATTTTGCAATTGATCATAACTCTTAATTTAATTTTCAGCCTACATTTCATGACGGTATGAAAGAATGGAGTTGCTGCAAGAAAAGAAGTCATGATTTTAGCTTATTTTTGGAAATTCCAGGGTAAGAGATCTCCTCTGTTCCTTTTCTCTAGTCTCCTGTTTTAGTATATTGAGGATTTGGTCTGTAGTTAAATGTTCAATTAATAAGGGTCCACTTATTGTGGGGATTGTGAGTTTCATTCTTATGAGTCCATTATCCATTGTGAATTCATATCTTGAAGGTACTTTTCGGGGCATAGTGAAGGTACTTCTAAAGTTTTTAAATCAATAATAAAATAAGTCATGAATAGTTATCAGTGACACTGACAATTGCAGTCGAAAGATTATTGCGAGGCCTATTTGTAGATGTTCACCGAATGTAAGAGGGACATTTACTTTAAAATGGTGGATTATGTAACATATATTTATCATCTCTTAAAGGGGAATGTAGGTTTTATTATAATTAAATAAGAGATCAGTGTAAATTAAGATTTTCTTTCGAAAGGAAAGTGTAATTTATGCGATATAATTACATTTGTCTATTCCTTTTCATATCATTTTGAAAATGCTCTGCATTTATTGATTAGAAATTTCTTTATAATGTAGTTGCAAGACAGGAAAACATACAACAGAGAAGCAAGTAATTGCACCCGCTAAGAAAACGCCTGTGCCCCCTCCATCTGCGGCTTCCTCAACCAACGCGTCCACGAAGGACTCTTGTTCTAGGTGTAGGCAAGGATTTTTTTGCTCAGATCATGGTAATCATGCGTGTTAACTTTTGACTCTGTCTTAAGTCCTATTTGTTATTTTTGTGTAATCCCTAAATCATGCTTCCCAAGTTAATTTTTTCTTCTTCCAACCCTCTGCTATTTTTCAGGTTCACAAAGCAAACCTGTAACTATTGTTGGAGACAAATCTGAAAATCTTGCTGGAGATGCATCTGCAGAAAGCAATTCAAAAGTTGAGGTTGTGAAACCTCCTAAAAAGATAGTTGGCATAAACGAGCCTCAAATATGCAAAAATAAAGGATGTGGTCAAACCTTCAAGGAAAAGGATAATCATGACACTGCTTGCAGTTACCATCCTGGCCCTGCCGTTTTTCATGACCGAATGAGAGGGGTTGGTATTATATATCCCACTGAATATTCTTTTATATTTTGTAATTGTGATATGGCTCTAACTTGTGTTTTTCATTTGTCGTATTATTTTGCAGTGGAAGTGTTGTGATATTCATGTAAAAGAATTTGATGAGTTTATGAGCATTCCTCCATGCACAAAGGGATGGCATAATGCTGATCCAGAATCCTAATTGGTGAAGATACCAACAAAGAGGTTCTCTACTTGCAGTCGATGTTTTCCTTTATTGAATGGAAAGTGTGTTGTTGGTTGATACTGTAATTTTGTCATTAATTAGAGTAATTTAACCCCCTCCTCCCCTCTAAATGTTTATGTCCATCATCCCATTTCAATTGGTCAACCTCTATACTTAACCATGAGAAGTAACTACATGAAATTGCTGCGATGGTGTAGGATGTGAATTTGTTGTGTGTGTTCCATGAATTTCACAACCTCTATTCTTTTGCATGACCAGTTTGGACTCATTTAATTTGGAAAGACTCAACACCGTGGTTTTGAACAGAATATTTGTATTGGCATTAAAATAGTGTGTGTGTGGTTTTGAAGTTCATTGTTCAACCATTATATCTTCACCGCAAATTGTGTGGCTGTTGCCATGACTTTGGCGTTCGGTCTGTTTTTTGTGTGCAAGTTCTTTTATTGGTTAATTATGAACATAATAAACCCTGTTAGACTCTTTAAAAAAAAAAAACCTATTAGATTTGCAAATAATAGAAGCTAATAAAGAAGTCAACAAATGAGTGAGTATTCATATTTGGTTAATATTAACTAATGGAGTTTCACATTCTTTTTGTTTTCATGTGCATACTTGGTTGATATGTAATAGGAATTTCTTGGTGTGCTGTGTTCATTTGATGACTTAAGTTACAAGCAAAAGGTTGGGAAATTAGATTTCTCCCCACTTTCTGTATTTGATCCTTTATTTTTTGGTCAAATGAGATTTGATCCTGAATGAGATATTTATCTTAGGAGAGTAAATGGGGCTAAGACTTGATCCAACTGGAGTTGGAGCGAAGCCGTGCAATGTGTAGTGAGAGAATAGTGAAGAGAATGAATTTTATGGGAGATTTTAAAATATTGAAGACTTTAAAATAGTTTCTCCATTGTCTTAAAAAGGGGATTTCAAGGGCAAATTTCAAGTATACAAAATTGGATTTTTTATGTTGAAATAATTGGATGTGTTATCATCTAGAATGCAAGTAAAGCGCCAATGTTATCTGACATTGGCCAACCACGATGTGACATGTGTCACCATTTGCTTATAAAAATAACAAAGCAAACAATTATTGTGAAAGAGAGAACAAAAACACTTGTCACAATGTAATTGGTCAATGTCACATGACATTGACACCACAATATTACACAAGTGTTGTACATATGTGTACTGTGGAAATTTGAGGTGTTCATGTCAAGCCATCAACCAAAAAAAGTAATTACAAATTATATTATATTTGATCATGCGAGCATATGAAAATAACCTCCTTGATACAACATTAGAATGCATGAACATATTATAAACTTCATTTTATAAACCAAAAAATTAAATCGTTCACCAACATAATGATTCTATACATGACTCTGGTATAGACAAAATCAATTGATGGTTATCGTAGTTTTCAAGTTTGAACCATGGACCTTTTGTCAAAAAAGTTTGAACCATGGACCTCTTTCATAAAACTTCTTTGATGCCTCTTGGCTTATTTATCAAGTTACGTGGAAAGATTCTATATTTCTATATATAACATAATTATTTGTGTTTGTGGGTTGAGTTGGGTCAAATTTGATCAAACTCAATAATAGACCAACTAATTGTCGTTGGTTTGGATGAGGAGACCGACCCAACCTTTTAACATCAAAATCAAACTAAATCAGCCCGCTCATGAATAGTTAGGTTGGATTGAACAACCCGCTCATGAATAGTTAGGTTGGATGAACTCGTCAGTCATGTAGAAAAAATAACTTTCACATTCTAAAAAATCTATAACTCAATGAAGTCATCTGTGGTCCTTAAATATATAAAAAAAAAAATAGTATTTAAACCGAATAAAACACATCATCCCATGCTTAAAAATTCAATCAAAATTTGAATCAAATCCAATCGTAAATACATATTATCAAACACAAAAGTGAAGGGTTTAAATGAAGGTAAGGTTTATTGGCTGAAAGAAGATAAGAGATCAACCTCTCGAATTAGATTTGAGGTTTAATTTGTATGATTGATAAATATATGTGATAAAAAAAAAAAGATTAAGTGTAGGCTGGTTGTGTTGAGCATATATATACCACCTCAGTCAGTGGCGTAGCTAGGACCCTGGATCACGGGGTTCAAACTTTTGAACGTTCAAACATTTGATACATGAATGAGTAGGGATGGGAATAGGCCAGACCGGCCTACAGGGGCTTACGGCCTAGCCTGCGACAGGTCAGGCAAGGCCAGGCTTTTTTTCTTAAGCAGAGAAGGCCTAGGCTTTTTTAGAAGTCTATTTAGCTTAAAAGGTCAGGTCACATGCCATTCAAAAAGACTCTTAGACCTATTAAGCCGACCTATTCAAGTAAATATGAATAATATTATTTATTATTATATTATATTTTGTACTTTGAATTAAAATAAAAATTTGTTAACTTTTTCAGTAATTTAAACTTATTTGTATACATTAATTTTTTGTATATTTAAATGTATTATTATAAACTAGAATTGAAATATGATATAATATATAGGCAAATTCTCTAAAAATTCATGTTGATTATCAAAAAAGAGTTTAATCTAATTGATATATTAGTTCGCTAGTCTATTCAAACTTAGATCGCATTGCTTATTTAAAGATGTTCATATGAAATAGGCATTTAAACAAGCTAACAGACTGTATCAAGCTTTCAGAAGGCCAAACTCAGGCCGAAAAAGTAAGCCTATGACAGGCCGCAGACCAGACTTAGGCCTTCAAAAAATTTGGCAGGCCAGGCTCAGGCCTTGCAAAGCCTAGCTCAGCCTAACCTATTCTCACCCCTATGAATGAGTACGTAAGTGTCATATTAATATTGGATGTATCGAAATTGCAAATACATTCACGTGTGTCTCTTTTATTAGTTTTTGTCCTTGAATTTATTTTTAGATTTTCAATTTATGACTAAAATATGTTTTTTTGCTTAATTTAGTCCATAAAATTTCTAACAAAAAAGCCACATTTGATAATGTGTCTGCAATTTTGGTGCATTTATGGGCTTTATTGATCGTGTCGCACATTCAGGAACCAAAATAGTTGTTTGCCTATTTAGAGACAAAATAAAAGTTAATATTTTTTTTTGTGGTGGTTGTCGGAGTTTTTACCCCAGACCTTGCATAGGTTATGCATTGTCTACACCAAATGGGTTAAGCTCACAAGGATAAATAAAAGTTAATATATTCAAGGCCAAACGTAGTAAAATTATAAATGCTAATATATATTTATAATTTCATGTATTTCGTTTTTTTTTCCTATTATAGAATATTTTATCAATTAAAATTTGAAAATACAATGCTAAATAACCTATACAACCCTTCAAAAAAATGATTCTGATACACTATGTTGCAAATGCAGAGGCATATGGAAATTTCAAAATATAGATTTCACAATCCAAGGCATTTTATGTTTTGATTCAAACCTATTATCAATTTATAATATTATAAAATAAAATCTTTTACTTTTACTTAGACTTTGGACAACTAGTCTTGCGTTGTAGCACTGTCAATAACTGTTTTTTCTTGGTGAGAGAACTTGGATCCTCTCATTCAGTGAGAGAGTTCTTGCAAGTGAAAGGAGAGATTTCTTGCACAATATGGTGCAAGACTTAATTTTGAGGGGGTTCAAGACCAAAATATATAGAAAATTAGGTGTAATTTGAAAAGTTGAGGAGGTTCATATGAACCCCCTGGCCACAATGTGGCTCCACCTATGACCTCAGTGAGTTGAGTTTGTGGGTTCAAAATGGTAAACTCAATGCACGAATCTAATACATTTAGGTTTAAATAGGTTGGTTCGGATTGAAGTCATTCTTGTATAGGTTCGATTAAAATATAAAATGAATTTTAGAAAGAAAAAAATGCAAAATGAGTTAGTTTGGATGGCCGAATTTGGTTGACTCGTATCCGTGACAACATATACTTAATTACAATGACATTTTATTGACATCACATTGACCGATGATCTTAATTATTGATCTCCATATTATCAATGGTTAAAATCACCCCACAATTTCCTCATATTTTCTCAATTGAGATAATACACTCACAAGAGTCATTTTTATCCTTCTTTTGATTAGATTTTAGTAAATGTTTTTTTTCTTCCTTCTTCATCCATTATTTTAGTCGATCACGTAAGGGGCACTGCATTATACCGTATGATTTCATAATTTTATTTCCTTTACAGTAAAAAAAAAAGGTATATATTGGTTTAGTTATAATCTATCTATGTTGCGGAAAATAGTTAATTAGTCGCAAATATTTAGACACTACTATTTGAACACACTCATAAACTTGAAAAAAGTTAGAATTAAAAGAAAATAAAATGTGTACTTTATAATTTATATACATATATATAGAGACGCATATGTGAAGCAATGGATTGTATTGCACATAACCCAATGTCCATGGTAGGTGTAGTAAATGGAGAAACTCTGCTATGATCACAACACAAATAAAAAAGATTTATACACGCTTATATCAAATATTAAAATTAAAATAATTTAGTCACATCAATTTATATTTGGCGTTGCTTTGTGACCATAGAAGAGTTTTTTTATAGTAAATGGGTGTATTCTTTTTTTGAGAGTAGTAATTTATGTACAACCATTTGAGATAACTTTGATGACAATTTTCATTTTCTCTCTTTTCATTGGTCCAAAACAATAGAGAAAAAAAAAAGATGATGATAATATAATATGAGTATGAGAGATGAAGTTGTCAAAAAGTTATAATAATATCGTTTCTCTTTTTTTACGAGTCAATACAATGCATGAATGAACGTAATCATTACTCTTATATTTTCAAATGATAAAACTTTCTAGCTCTTATGGGTCCCCCTAATGTAAGGTATATAGTTTCATGAAATATTTAATATGTGGACATCATTGAAACTATCATAGTCCCATTATGATTATTGTTATTATGTATGGAGAGCATAAGTTGCATGTAGGGGAAAGGGCATGGGCTTCACGGGTCCTATGATGGATACAATCAATTATCGATCACTCTAGCTAGCCATTTCCACTTCTTTTATGTCTCAACTACATATGTGGGCAATATTATTATTATAAGCTTAAAATAAACAAACAAACAGAAACAATTATACACTGCTAAAAAAACTCATTTTGGAGACTTCTTGCACGACAAATTTTGATGCCAGATATACAGTTTTGTGCGTGAATTTTAAAAATGTGTATGATAATAAATTATAGAATGTAAAGAAAGACTTTCAAAAAAAGAATGTAAAAAAAAGTATAATTTACACGCAAATTTGACATCAAAATATTCTACATTATTTTAGATGCTTAAATATTTTTTTTTGAAGAAGCGAAAATGAAATATATTATCAACACAAAATGTCTTTCCTAGCACAAGGTGTGCAAAGGAAAAACACTAAAATCTGTACAATATTTACAAACCGAGAACAGAAAAAACAACAAAAAGCAACGAAAGAAAATAACAACTAAGTGTAACCCAACATAGCGAGGGGACTAAGCCACCAACCATGATAATTGAAAGAGAATTGAAAAAAACTCTCCTTCAACCACAAAAAGGAAAGAGACTTTATTTTGTCCACTATTCGCATAATCGAGCATTCTTTGACCTTGAAAATTCTGTTATTTCTTTCTTTCCATATTTCTCAAACAGTAGCAAACCAAATGACGTTTAACAAAGTGGACCGCACCTGAGAGCCGCCACCACCAGCTATGAACTGAGTAAAATGATCCTTAACATCAAACGGGGCGACCATGGAAGTGCCAACCCAATGAAGAATACCATTCCACACCGATCCAAAAAGAGAGCAATGTAAAAATAAATGATTAGTAGTTTCCTGCGAACCGCATCCAGACGCACACAGACAAGAATTATTATCTAAAACATTTTGGTTGGTAATCTATTAAGAAATAGACGCCAAACAAAAACCACAACCTTTAGGGGGATATGCTTTTGCCACAACATATTCACATCTACAAGGGTGACAACAACAGGTTGAGCAGGCTGAAAATTGTAAGCACTACGAACAGAGTACACATAAGATTTTTCCAAATTCCAAAATCATTTATCCTCCTTGTCAACCTATAAAGTTATATTTTGAAGTAATAAACAAAGTTCCCCCACTTTCTCCTCTTCCCACGCAAACAACCTCCGCCTCCACTTCCACGCCTCTCCATTCTCACCCCACCCTAACTGACACATATCGAACACATACATCCATTTGTCCATCGCCAACTCAAACAATTTGCTAAACTTTTTCCTAAAGGACACCCCACCAACCCACACATCCCACCAAAAATATATTTGTTTCCCATTCCCCACCGACCTACCAACATGAGAATTAAACCACTCCTCCCTCCGCAAGGCAACAATTGCACGCCACCAAGCCGAATCTAACCTCCCACCATCCACCAACCTTCCTCCTTCCTCGCCATATTTCGCCACCAACACCCTATACCACAAACTCTCCTTCTCAGTCAAGAACCGCCAACACCACATTCCTAATAAAGCACTATTAAACTCCCTAATTCTCCTTACCCCCAAACCACCAACCTCCTTTCTCAAACAAACAGAATTCCAGTCAACCCAAATTATTTTTTTGCGGTCGTGGGGGGGGGGGGGGGGGGGGGGGGC
>Ga0315914_1007141_pt1 | contig 15580 bp, 10 predicted proteins | sample MpolenodulesMG_FD_203920 | JGI IMG/M metagenome (GOLD analysis project Ga0315914, IMG submission 203920) | Medicago polymorpha root nodule microbial communities from Los Angeles, California, United States - elongated nodules | ecosystem: Host-associated > Plants > Roots > Nodule | place: USA... | reverse complement strand
TACGTTTACAAACAGAATACCTTAATTTCCATGCAAACTCAGCTATATATAGCAAACCCTAAATCGTGTTACTCTAAAAAAAGAAAACCTAAACCGTGGTAAATTACACAGACAGCGGAAGAATCATATATTTTGATATTTTGATTTTTGCAAATGGAAGAACGTGACCTTACAACCTTCCTCTCATACCACTACTTAACTGATATTCTAATTTAACATGCATTTTATTGATATGCATATTTTTTTGAGAATTGGAATATCATTTTTGCGTTTTTTGTATTTAGTTTGAGATGTTTACACAAATTTTGGCAGTCTTCCTATTTAGTTTTGTCGCAATTTCTTGGTCTATTATCTAAGGATTCAGACTGTGTCGTGTAATGTCATGTTTTTTGAACTTAATTTGAATTTTGTTTCGTTCAAAACCTTATTATGCTGTTAGCCTTTATTTCCTATGCATACTTTTATTATTTCTTTCTTTGCAAGTAAAGTTGTGCAATTGTGAATGAATTTTGAGGTGAGAATCACCTTTCCTTGGATCGGATTGCATATAGAGGAAGGGGAAAGTGATTCTGCAACAGTACTTGGTGGTTTTTTATTTTGTTAAATAAGTAGTCATTTATTTTACTGGTGGTCATTATTTTTAACTAATAATATCATCATCAATTTAATTGTATTAATAATTATGGAACAAAAAGCATCATCAATTTAATTGTCTACTATGGATTATCATATGTTCTTTTTTTCACCGTTACTAATTATATATTGCATTTTATTATTTGTATGTCAATCCCTTAACAATAAGCCCGTGCGACATACGGGTCAACAATCTAGTTGCATGTAAAAGTAAAGAGTACAGCTTTGAACTTTTTTTAAAGAAATCTATATTAGAAGGACCTTCATTTGATAAGTTAGTTATTATTATTAAATATAATTTTTTTTTCAAGAGAAACCAAAAATATTTTAGTGTTATCTAAATTTAAAAAGAATCGCTTGAACTAACTTTTTATTTTAAAGTTGCATATTTAAAACATGACACAAGTAAAATATCATACAACCAATTTTTGTGGAAGAATTACATTATTTGCTTGATAATAAAATTATGTAACGATTTTCTTCAAAAATAATTATGTAACGATTGGTTTTTTCTTCGTTGATTTTTTCTTTTGACATACAAAGGAACATAAATTATACATTATGCTTAATGCTTATAGACAATTGTCTATTGACATTGTAACTATGACTTTTTTGAAATTTATTTATCACAATAACAATACACATTGATATTTTACTTGTTTAATTAATAATCATTATCACATCTCAAAAAAGTTGACTCTCTGTGTTTCATGTTTGTATTTTTGTCCTATTCATTATTGCGTGGATTTTTTCCTAATTTTTCTTTACTTGTTTTTTTATTTTCTCAGGAAATTTGGAAATATCATTGACAACCTAATCATGCAAGAAGCGAATTCACCAGAGCAGTCAATGTATGCTCGTCTTGTAGTTCGTCGTGAGGCTTTAGATATGGTTGATCATTTCCTTGACTATAATCCAAGAATGAAATTCTCCATTAATGGAAAAAGTGTTTGGGTTAGAAAATATATTCGCAAGCTACCACTTGCGCAACTACTTCAACCTGCTGCGCCATCTCGGAACTTTCCATGAAGTTGTTTTCTTATAATTTGGTTTTGTTGCTTTAATGATTGAGATGTGATAGTATGGTTTTGCCATCAATCTTGATCAATATTTAATAAAGTTTATGCTTTTGAACACCTATTTGTTTCAAGGTTGATGAACTTTCATGTCATTAAAATTGATTAATGTTTGTATGTTGTTAGATTTCAATAATTATTACTGTTAGTTTGTTAACTTTTTTTTTTTTTTTAAACTGGTGAGGTGTAAGGAACACACTCACCCAAAATATATTAAAAGAAAATTGATAAAAAAAGAGAAGGGGGTCAAGCCAAACCTTCTCAAACAGAAGTAATTCTAAAACTAGGTAGTCCTAGTCTATTTTGAACATATGCTTCTCTCACTTCTCTAGGCAAAATATATAAATATTGAAAAGAGTTTAGGGATAAACTTATGTTTGACAATCTATCAGCACAAACATTCCCTTCTCTATAAACATGTGACACAATGAAAGAAATGCTAGAAGTGTAATCCAAGCAATTAAACCATCTGTTTCTTATCTGCCAAGGAACAATATCTGTAGACTTGAAGGCTAACACAGCTATTCTTGAGTCAGTTTCCAGCCAAAGGTGAGTATAGTTTCTTTGTTTAGCAAGCTCCAAAGCTCTCATTATTCCACACAGTTTGGCTATTATGGAGTTTCCTGCATTCAATCTCTCAGCAAAGCAACCTAGAAATTGACCATTTGAATTTCTAAAGATACCACCACATGAAGTGGCACTAGAAGCATCTGCTCCATCACAATTTGCTTTTACCCAATGTAAAATTGGGGGATTCCAGAGAACTTCTTTTACAATGCTGGATCTTGGTGGATTAATCTTACAATTTAGGGCCTTCAAAATAGAAAATTCATGCATTGAAGTACTTGCGTGAAGCTTTGAGTTTCCAACAGAAATAGAAACTCCCGAAATGATGGTGGAAATAGCAGACCTCCAAGGGATGATTTTTTTTTTGTTTGAACCTGACAACATTCCTGGAATACCATATGGCATTGATGGTAAAGATAATAGCAGCTTTGACTGTCAGCTGGCAGTGGGCTAACCAGCCTCTATTGCAGAGGTTCCACACTTCCTCAGCAGAGGTAATTTGAATAGAGGTTTGGAGAATTGAGGCTAACCAGATCCATATTCTTGTTGAGTAACTGCATAGAAAGAATAAATGAAAGGTTGATTCCTCATGGTTACCACATAGATTACAGATTGAGGCCAAACAACAGCCCCTCTCCTTAAGCTTATCATCACAAGGCATTTTATCACGCATTACCCTCCAAATTAATAGAGACTTAGAAAGAGGGATATGAACTGGCCAGATAACTTTTGCCCAATGTAACTGCTGGAGGTTATGAGATTTGAAGTGATATGCTTCCTTTTAGGTTAAGGATCCAGTATTTGAATTGTTCCAAACCAGTTCATCTTGTTTCTGATGAGTTGCAATTGTTACTTGTTGAATGAGCTGAGGCAAGTGTGGAAATTCTCTGACAAATTCTTGATCAAAGTCCCAATGTGAGGCAATGATAAACTTAGATACTTTTGCATTGATGTCAAGACTACTACTAACCACAGTGTTGATGAGTGATTCCCCACACCATGGATCAGTCCTGAAAATGATATCATCCCCATTACCAAGAAGCCAAGAGGAGTTATTAATGCAAACATTATATTCATTCTTTATGCTTGACCAAATAGAGGAGAAGATATGATAATTAATCACCTTACCATTTCTAAAAAACCCTGCTGGATAGAAGTTTGGACCAACTTTCCTTAGAATGTAATAAGTTCCAACAAAGCTTCAAGTTAGCTGCAGAGTTAAGATTAAGAATGGATCTTAATCCTAGACCTCCTTGATCATAAGGTTTCCAAACCTTCTTCCATGCCACAGTTAAAAGCTTTCTTTTACTATATCTCCAGACCAAATAAAGTTTCTAATGCTACAATCAAGATCCTTAAGGAGAGAAATTGGCCAATTGTAAACAGCTATAGTATGGATGAGTATGCTTTGAACTACATACTTCACTAGTTGAACTCTTCATGCAATGGACAACAATGAAGCTTTCCAGGCTGACAACTTTGATTTAATCTTGTCTGCTATAGGCTGCAGATATCTTGCTTTTAGTTTACCCTTGAAAATTGGAGCTCCCAGATAGGTAAAAGGTAATGTACCATGATTGAAACCAATAATATTGATAAGTTGATCTAGTATTGCAGAAGATATTGAACCAGAATAAATGGTTGATTTGTTGTGATTCACCTTTTGGCCAGATTCTTGAGCATACTTAGTGAACAACTCAATTAGAGCGTCCACGCAGGATCTCTCTCCTTTACAGAAAATCATTATATCATCAACATACAAGATGTGGGAAGGTACCTTAGTATTTCTTATTCCAGCCATCTGCTCCAGGATGCCTTGCTCTACAAGTTTGGATAAACTTCTACTGAGAACATCTTCTGCTATGCAAAATAAGAGGGGTGACAAAGGGTCACCTTGCCTCACTCCCCTATTGCATTTGAAATAGCCTTGTTGTGTGCCATTAATGTTAATTGAGAGAGTAGCAGAATGAAGGATAGCCTCAATCCAGTTACAAAATGTTTCGTTAAAACCAAACTTCCTGAGCACCAACAAACACAATCTTTAATGTTTCTACCTTTTATGAAGCCTCTCTGCTCCTCTGAAATGATTTTTGGCATCACTTGAGGTAACCTGTCAGCTATTATCTTGGAAATGATCTTGAATTTAAAATCCGCCATAGCAATTGGTCTAAATTGGTCCATTGTGTCTGCATTTGGAGTTTTTGGAATAAGAACCATAAAATTTGCAATGTAATTGGGGAGAATCCAACCTGTATTGAAAAAATGCAAAACTGCATTGATGACCTCCTCTTTAACAATATCCCAATAGGTCTGATAAAAGGTCGCTCCAAAAACATCTGGCCCCGGTGCACTATCAGTGTTTAGAGCAAAAACTGCATTTTTGATTTCATCAACAGTTGGAATCATAGTTAAAAGATTATTCACATTCTCATCTATCAGTCCAGGTATGGCTTCCTTCACCATTGCATGATTCTGCAAAACAGTGTTAGTACAAAAAACATTTTTAAAATAATTTATAGCATGAGTAGCAATTTGATTTGGACCTGTGAGAGCATGTTCCCCATTTTTGATCAAAGAGATTTAGTTGTATTTCTGATTTTTGTGACTCTGTGAAAATAGGCAGTGTTCCTGTCACCTTCTAAATGCCATCTCACCTTAGATTTCTCCAACCAAAAGAGTTCCTCTTTTTTCAGCGCTAGGTCAAGATCAGTTTGAGCTTTGTTTTCTTGTTGGATAAGCAGATCAGTGTGGCTAGTGTTTTGGATTTGGTGTTGGATAGCTTGCAGGTTAGACTCACAATTTTTTACAAGGTCATGAATGTTGCCAAAAACATCTTTGTTCCAGACTTTTAATCTAGCTTTGAGGTTTTGTAGTTTTTTTGGTTAGGACAAACATTGGACATCCAATCACTGAAACATTCCAGCTCTCTTGAATAATTCTTTGCAGGTTTCATGAAGGCTCCACATTTTCAGAAATTTGAATTATGAAGAAAATCTATGGTTGGTCAATTGGGCTTCAAGCAAAATGGGGTAATGGTCTGATTGACTTCAAGCAAAATTGTGAAGAAAATCTATGGTTGGTCAATCTAGTTTGTTACCTTTATTTTTTTGATTATTGGTGATATTTAACTACTTATTTATTATACTCTTGATTAGCATATATCTTCAAAGTTCACTTTGAGAATATAGGTGTAAGATTTTGGATTCAATGACATCTAGGTGGAGATTTTGGATTTATGTTTACGCCTTTTCTGGTAATCTCTCGGTTCCAAATGAATGGGAACTTTATTGAGGGAATTATTATTTATAGGGTGAATTCCCAAGAGTGGTTTTAAAGACCTTTTCTTTTTTCTAGCGTTAATGGACAGGTTGAACAATCTCTTATTAGAGGTAACTTATTTTTATCTATTTAAGAGCTTATTTTCATAAGCAAAGGAGTACAAAGACTTATCCAACCTACAATACAAAAATGGATCGATTATTTGCATTCATACTACTCCTTTCAATATTGTTGAACCATTCCAAGAAGTGTTCTTAATTTTCTCTACCAACATTGTGATATCTGGTATTGTTGTTCTAAAAACACATTGTTTTGAAGCTCCAAATGCTTCAGTTGGTGACAAGTCATATCAGCAAACACTATCTTTCTCCTTTTCTTCGAAGTCATATTTGTACTCTTTTTCCCAAAGCCCGTGTAATAGCTCATTGAAAGTGTTGTTGTCGATCCACTTATCCACCGTAAAATTTTCCGTCAGCATTTTTATACCTAGAAATTCTAAAGGAAAATATTACTGGAACTAAAAAGGGCGATTTTATTTTGTATGAACGAAAAACAAAATTTTAAATATTTATAAGGACGGCAAACATATTTAACTCTTTAATCAATTACGAAAAAACATTACTCCTAACAAAATATGGTATGGTACTAGAAAGTGTCCCTACCTCAACTAGTTTTCCTTAAAGAAGTACTTTTAACTCCTCTTAGACCTCTCAAACTTTAAATCAAAAATTGACTAAGTTAAAACAAAGTCCCTTAAATCCCAACACCAGCCCTAATCTAATTTCGAACCACTACAAGAAACATTACCTTTTGTCAGGGGCAAAATCCCTGTCAAAAGGACAGAATCCCTGGGAAAAGGGATGTTTGTGAGGGAATTTGCCAGGGGCAGCAATGTCAAAAGCGCTCGTCACAAACATTTTGCCAGGGGTTACACCCCTTGGAAAAAAAACGAGGGGCTAAACCCCTGGTATATTGCCAGGCATTCTCCCTAACATAACCCCTGGCATATTCCCTCACTTTTGTCTGCAACTTTGCAGACTCTAACTACGCTGATTGACTGACGGAAAGTCAAGTCAGATCAGCAAAAAAAATCAGGGACATGCGAGGGGTTTAACCCCTGGCAAACGTCCATATTATTTTTTTAAAAAAAATGTTTTATTTATAAAAACAAATTTTTTATTAATTAATATAGTTTTAATTAATAAAATGTATTTAAATTAATTAAAAAATCGATTTTTTTTTAAAAGTTGTTCTTGAAATACAATTAAATGGTTCAAAAATAATTTTAATTAATAAAATATATTTTTAAAAAATTTAAAAATATTTTTTAAAACACAATTAAATGCATATAAATAAAGTTTAGTCACACAAACACTACTAAGTCTAATTAATAGGCATGAAATAAAAATTGTACTTAATAATATTACAAACCGTGCAGGAAATAAAAGTTGTTTTATGAAGTATTTTTATTTTCCTACGCTTTGATTAGTTTTAATTTATAAACTGTTTTTAATTTATTAAAACATATTTCAATTTAAAAAATAATTATTATAACATAGTTATAATTTATATATAAAAACAGATTTTAATTTATAAAAAACAGCATTAGATTTTTTTGTAAAAATATAAATTTAATATGGTTTTAACTTAACTAAAATATATTTATAAAAACCAGTTTTTAAAATTTTTTTAATTTTTTTTTTAATAACAGATTTAGTTTAACAGACAATTTTACTTTTAAAAAATATCAGATTTTTGAATACACAAATTTAAAAAAAATATTCCCTAAAAAAAAAAATTTTAAAAGAGTACCGAAATGTACACTTGCCTAAAATTAAACTGGTCTTATTTGTCTTAAGAAACAGCTCCTATTTTTCTTTAAAAAAATTACAGTTTATTATTATAAAAAAAAAAAAAACAGAATATACTATAAAGCTTAGTGTTTGACCTTTTTTTTTTTAACATTCTACTACAACATGCATATATTTCATTTTATCACAAAAAAAAAAACAGCATGCATATATTTCATTTTATCACAATAAAAACAACATGCATATATTTCATTTTATCACAGAGAAAAAAAAAAGCATATATTTCATTTTATCACAAAAAAAAAAAGGATATATTTTGCAAATTCGAATAAATAAACCAACATTCATGCATAATAATATGAAAAAACAAAAAAAAAATTATCATGATTATATTTTTATTTTTAGATTTTCGAAAAAGAAAAAAAAAATACCAAACAGTCAGCATATGTTTATAACATATCATCAACATGTATATCAGTAGTTATAGTGTTATGAGGAAAAGAAATCACTAACTTGTTGAAGCTTTACAATAGAAGATCTGCAATACAATGCAATCCAAAAAGAGCAAGAGTTCGAGCAATAGCTGACCACAGGAGGCAGATAAGTAACACAACTGCAAATAACATAGAAAATAAATAACATTAATAAGTAGTAAAAATTAATATCATGATAAAACATATAACAAATGAAGAATTTTTTACCAAATAAATGAAGTTTGATGAAGGTGTTGTGTTTTAAGTGAAGAAAATTTTCTAAGTGTTTTGTTACCTGTTAAAAGACCGGTGCTTCTCTTATACAGGGAGGGAAAAAAACCAGGGCTTATGCGAGGGACATTTCCCTCACACAGCTGGTCAAATCCTAGCATAGCTAGGTGGAGCAATAGGTACAAAACGGCTTGCAAAAAGCCAGGGCTTGAAACAATAACCGAGGGGTTTTGCCCCTGGCATGCCTGCAACTGGCCAGCTTTTGCAGGCCCTTGTCAAGTCAACTGGAACACAACAAGGATTCGTTTGAATTTTGCGCATCCGAGGGGCTGTCCCTGGTATATTCCGTCGGTTTTCTCTGACACAACAGAGATTCCTTCAACTTTTGAAAATTCAATCTGGCGCCTAAAAATTAACAGAGCTTTTGAAAAAAAAACGAGGGGCAAACCCCTGTGTTGTATGCCAGCGGTTCTCCTTGGCATTTTGCCTGGCAAATTTTCCAGGGGTTTCAAACCCTTGTCAAAATCCCTGGCAAAAGGTCACTATTCTTGTAGTGGAACTACACCAAATCAGCCTGATTAAATACCATAACTAACAACGCAGAGCAGCGGCCAAAACGATGAACCATCCAAGAGAGAAGCAACAATCAACTAGTCAAAGAGATAAAAATCAATAGAGAGAACATCCAAATCAAACCAAGTCAATCCAAACCAAATAGAAGAACCAATAGGGAGAAGCAACCAAAACATAAGAAACCAATACAGAGAGAAACAACCAATTTGAATGAACCAACAAAGAGAGAAGCAATCGAACATAAGAAACCAAATAGGGAAAGAGACAATCAAAGAGAAGAACCAAATAAAGAGATGACCAATCAAACAAAAGAACCTTATGAGGGAGAAGACCAATCAAATAAAGAAGAATGGATAGATAGAGGAGAAATCAAACAAAAGAATCAAAAGAGAGAGAATAAACCAATCAGAAGAATCAAAATGGAGATAGGTAATCAATCAAAGATGAAGCAACCAAACTGAGGAATCAAACCAAATCAAATCTAACCGTCAAACATAGAACCAACGAAGAGAAGAACAACCAAAGAGGAAGTAACAACCAAAGATAAAAAAGACAATCAAATAGAGGAACCATCATACCAAATTAAATGAGGAGTGATATTTGTACAACCAATTTTGGACAACTCTTGTGACAACTATTTTTCTCCTCTTTTTATTGGACAAAAACAATGGAGAGAAAGAAGAAAAGAGAGAATAAAAACACATGTGAGTATGAGAAAGAGGGTTGTTTCAAAAGTTGTCAAATAGTATATGTACAAATATCATTTCTCAAATTAAATTAAGCAAAGCAAAGCTTATACACACACACACACACACACACACTCCCTCTGGTTCTTATTATAAGAAAAATTTCATCATATTTATAAGAAAATGTCACAACTTTTAAAGTGTAATTATTACTTAAAAGAATTTTTTACCCCTCATTTAATAGTTCTCTTTTTAATGTTAGTGAATGTATTTAATGTTTCACAATTTTTTATGAGGGTATATTCATAAAATATTCAAAAAATTATATTAATTAATGATTGTATTGATTTTGAAGTTTTTTGGTTTTGTTTCCTATAAAAAGGATAGAGGGGTGTTATTTTGGTTTTGATTGTATCAGGAGTCAGTTCTTTGGTTCAAGTTTGGTTTTGAGATTTTTTGGTATTCTTTAGGTGGACCAAAGGTTGAGAGGTGGTGAAAGGTGAATGATCTTTAGATTAGTGGCTCAACTTTGGTGATGAGGACAAGGTGTTTCATTTAGAGGGGTGTCATTTTGGGATGAGTAGTGACGATGAGTGGTTATGGATATCGTTTTTCAGTGGTCATTTCATGAATGAGTCCGTTTTAGACGGTGATGTTTATTTTGGTGGGTGTTGTCCTTATGGGTGTTGAAGGCAGGGTATGGCTAGGTGTTGTGTGTGATAGTGTCTTTTATGGTGTTTATTTTTGGGTGTTCCGCCTATATACGACGTCTTTATTTTGTAGTCTCTGAATCACCAGTCTTTGTTCGTCTTGAACATGGATCTGGTTTTTAAATAAAATTTGCTGTTAAAAAATAATAAAATAAAAAAGACCGAATGGAGTATATAGAGTTGTGAATTGGGTCGACCTGACCTAGCCTGCATTGACCCGGCGGGCTAGCTCATAAAATGGACCAAAGAGGGTCGGCCCACTTGATTCATGTGCTACCAAAATTGACCCCAACCCAATTAGTAGTTGGCTACATAGCCCGACAGGCCATCAAAATGTATTATTTTATTTATTTTTTATAAAAAAAGTATACAATGAACAATAGAACTACATATCACTTTTTTTTAATAGAAGCATGTCACATAAATTATTATTCATCAAATAAATCAACGTGTTCGTAAATTTAGTAAAATGATATATATTTTCTTTAGCAAGTTAAATGATATATAAAATATCTATTAAACCAACATTCATAAGGGATAAATAGTACAAAAACATCAATGCAAAAGTAGAAATTATTTATCATAACTCACAAAGTGTAATCTTGAAGACGAAAAAATTCAGTTTTACATCATAAAATAATTCAATCTTATATAATAAGACTATTTTATAAACTATATAATTTTTCCTTAAAAAAAAAATTAACTATATAATTTTTTTAGTATTCTTAAAAGGCTGACCCGCAAGCCCAATGACCTAGCCCAAATCAGCCCATATAAAATAAAAGTCCAGTGGGCTGACCCAAAAAAATAGGGTCATTTTTTTCTTACATTTTTTTAGGGCCAGCCCACACAAAAATATAGAGGGCCAATGGGTCGGCCCGATGAAACTAACCCTTTTCTGAGAGCTCCAAGTAAGTATATATATATATATATATTTCACACATAAGAAAAAAAAGACTCATTGTTGCCGTTGTCTTAAAAAAAAAACCTAAAACCCTAGACGCGAATAGAGAGGGACAGGTCTTGGAAGGCCTACGCTTGCGCGGACGGCGATGAGTTTCTTGCAGCTCCCTTTCTCGATGCTTCTGTCTCTTCTTTAGTTATTATCATTAACTCTTTCATTGTTATTAGGTTATTCATCTCTCGTTATCGTATGATACTAATCGATTTGCTTATTATTGTATAATTATTATTTCTATGCAGTGATTGAAGCTTAATTATTACTAATGGATTTATATATAAGAGGCAAGATGTTAAACAATTGCAATTGCATTTACTGTTACTATGATCCAAACGCTAACTCACATGATCATGCCAACAAAAAGAATAAGAACCAAAACTCAAACTGCAAAGTCATCTCAAATTTGTTGCTTCCTGAAGACTTTGATGCTTTATATATTTACTTTGGTTCCTCTTAGTTGCCTGCTTAACTCTGCAAGGTTTGTTTGCAAATCTTGGGCTACTGTTATTCACAGCTCCCGTTTTGTTGAAGCTTATGAACAACGTCGTCCACGTTCTAAACTTGGTCTGTATGTTGAAAATCTCATGAAACAAGGACGTTCTTATTTCTTGAAATTTAATGATGATGTGAACGGCCAATTTGAAAGGTTTGATTTCGGAATACCTGAAAATCTGGGATATATAATTAGTACTTGGGATGGCTTATTGTTTCTTTCGAGTAATTGTGGACAATTTTTCGTTGTAAACCCCATCCTCAAGTGCTGCCTTAAAATCCCCCCTACTCCTATTTCAACAACTTTTAGTAGTTGGCTCTAGATGTACTATAGCACGTGTTCCCCACACTGCAAAATTCAAGTTGTTCCTTTTGGATGTCCTTGAGATTTCGGGTAATTTTTGGTATGTTTTCTATGTTTTAAGAATTGGAATAGATAATTCATGGAAAGAGATAGCTAGAAAAGAAGCTCCTCGTGATTGGTTTTTTCCATGGCAACCACTTTATAGTGGAGGCAATGATATTTACTGGATAACAATTGATGATATAATTGTGATGGATGTTGATAGAGAAATTATTGTAGGAGAATATCCACTTCCTAATGTGCCAATGCCTGGTGATCGAGTTCCAATATTTTTATCGATGGGAAATCATCTTTCTTGCATTGCATATAAAGATGAAAGTTATGAAGCATATCAAATCTACATTTTGGATTTTGATTCGGGGGAATGGTCTCTTTATCATGAGATGGGACATTTTGATTATGTGTCTGCTTGTGGTCGTGAGCTTAATAATTTGTCTTCGGTGGTATTTCGTTTTTGGGTCAACGATCAAATCATTTTCCGAGTAACTAGTCCTCGATTGAATATGTTGCTAGACAAGGTCACACATTTTGGCTACAATGTCGAGACCAAACAACTCACATGTATTGAGGGCATTGATGCAGAGGGCGGTTATGAGGTATGGCTTCACACCAACAGTCCAGTTTCATTCTCAAGTACTCAACATAGCTAGGTTTCCTAGTATAATATGTGTATCAGTATTATTTTATATTTATCTTAGTTGAAAAACAAATGCTTATGGTTCTATTTTAGTTTTGAAACACTTGTTGCGTGTTTGCCTAATTAGTTTGGTTGTTGTTGTTGTTGTTTATTACTCTATTATTTAGATTTTCTTATTCTTGTGAATAATGACTTTCTTTCACTTGAGGGAAATCTTGTGTTCTCTGTTACTTTTCTTAACCTCGAATGATAGACATAATTTAATAAAATGTACCATATTTGTATTTGCATTTGTATTTGCACCAGCAAATAAGGTTTGAACTTTGAAGGTGATACTCTACCTTGGATTGATTACAACTATTTACTTATTAATATCTATATGTGAAAATAAAAAACACTTTGGATGAGACTAATACCAAGCAATATGTTCTGAAATATTTATATTCGAGTGATGTTCTTCAACTCTGCCAGTGATCAATGGTAGTGTCAGCATGTCTCGTCTCGTGGTGTTTCTTGAAAATGACTCAACCTATTAGGGCGAGGAAGGTCATTACTGACTATGGTGGATACTCTAGGTTAGCGAAAACATTTCGATCACGGCTCGTTTTTTGGCATTTGAAGTGATGGCTTAGATATGAGATTATGATTTTTGATCATTTATTTTCTCTTCTTTTTCTTTATATACCTTTGTGGTATGTAATCTACTGTGGGTTGAAAAATCCAAAATTTTCACTTATGACCTTAAATTCTTATGAACTACTATTAAACCGTATATTTTGAGTTATTGATTGTTGTTTCTGCTGCTGTTGCGCTTGTGCTAGATTACATGTTACTTTGTATTTATGGGAAGTATTACCATAGAATTCTTAAGTTTGGATGCTTAACTGAGTATAGCAAATAAAGAGCTTAAACATGCATGCTTGGTAGGGTTTTGAATTCTAAGCTCTGTACGGACAACTTAAAAATTGTTATCTCGAAAAGTGGATTAGATAGGGTTAAGATTGAAATTTATATTGATGATGCAAATGTATGGAAGTCACGCCTAATAAGTGGGACTTACTTCTAAATTAGGTGGAAACAGTTCGATCTTCTAGGTATATGAGACTTATTTAAATGATTGACATTTTTCAATAAATGTATTTTCATATGCATCGACCTAAAATTTAACCCTAAATCTAATGGTTAATGGGGTTTAAAGGTGCATTTGATCTGCTAAACAGTAATACTCGCTAAGGAGTAAGTATTGGACAGAACAACACAACACAATGCAAAACAATACATGACAAACTTTCATGGTATTACTATTTTGATGTTTTAGACAACTTGTACGTGGAACAAAAAGTTGTAACATAGTTTAAGGAGGGACAAGAATTTCAGTTTTTGTCAAGTCACTTGTCTCTACTATGTCATGTTTTTACAAATCAAATGTTGTGTAATTGAAGTTGTCACGTTCTTTATTTTTTACCGGATCAAAAATACCTAAGTATCTACTACCTGTGTCTCACTAAGTTGGTGGTTGATATGAATTTTTAATTAATAAGAGAAAGTGTGTTAGGAATTATATTAGAGAGTGGGTAGCTAATCTTCTAGTTAATTGAAAAGTTCACGTCTTTCGTAATTTAGAGTATAACTAATAACTCAATGGTCTCGACAAAAACACAACCCATGTGATCTCAGAAATGAAAATACTAATTTAGTTATTAACAATATCAAGTAGGATCAAATTAATCCTTATATTATATGTTCGTCTAAAAAAACCAATCCTTATATGAACTAAAATGTTTCCTTGACCAAAAAAATAATGTTTCAAAAAAAAAAAAAATCTAAAACGAACCCATTGAACTCATGTTTTACATTTAAGAATAAAATTTGTATTTTTTTTCTCAATTCTCTAAATTTATTGCAGTCTGCTAATTTTAAATATTTTTTGTACTTTCATATGTACCAAGAATATCAATTATTTAGCCAAGAGTTTTTCGCTTATATACCGAACCTCCTTTAGTATTGTTTACCGCATTTTCATAGTTGATCTCGTGTTTCTTGTGCTGATTAAACTTTAATAATATTTGCCGTTTTAAAAAATAAAATAAAATACCCAAGAGTTTAGATGAGAAGACACAAGTTTTTTTTTTTAGTTTATTAGGGTCCTGAATTTAAATTTAGACTTGGGCTTGCAGCGTTGTTAAAACATGTTGGGAGAGTTTACTGACCATTTGGGTTCCACATAACTCAGGAAATTATGTTTCGAAATTGTGTACAGATAATGCCCCTTTACATGAAAAAAGAATAGTCATTATTTGTGTAGGGATATGAAAATAAAAGACAAAATAAATAAAGAAAATTAAACCTTTTATTCTTCTTTCTTTTCAATAAGCTGATCATTTTGTTGACTTGGTAACAGAATCAAGAGATATCTTCTCTATACATGATTCTGCAACCTCTAAATTTATACTATATTTTTATATAACATCGTTTTACCAGTTCTTTCTCTACAATTGCATTCTTAATTGCTAACACATCTCCGAGATTTTATAGGGACAAAATATTTTTTTATTTTTGTTGTCATATTTTATTTTCTCGGGTGTGTTTATATTATTTTGTTTTGTGCATGACAGTTGTTGAGTGACCAATAACATGGTCAAATAACCATAGAGATGAAAAGTCTTTCCTACTCCATATCCACGCTAAAACATAGCCCTCATACAAAATATTCTAACCGATTCAATAGAAAAATCATAAGTTCTAACTAAACATTGGACATTAGTGTTTTTAACTGAATTCGAATTGAAGTCTGATGTCCAAGAAAACAAGTGAATGATACCTGGAGAAAAACTTCATGATCCTACCCCAAAACTCTCCTAAGTCTAATTTTCTTTATTCTTTACAAGTGTTTGTTCCGTCTTCTTACTTATTGCCTAATGCATATAAATTATAAATTATGAGCAATAGTTTTTATGAAATTTTGATTAAAGTTATAAATATAGAAATGGATATTTTGCACTTTTATATTGTAACAAACTATATTTATCGTTTTCGATGATACCAACAATATAATAAATATAATATATATATATATATATATATATA
>Ga0315914_1007140_pt1 | contig 15580 bp, 6 predicted proteins | sample MpolenodulesMG_FD_203920 | JGI IMG/M metagenome (GOLD analysis project Ga0315914, IMG submission 203920) | Medicago polymorpha root nodule microbial communities from Los Angeles, California, United States - elongated nodules | ecosystem: Host-associated > Plants > Roots > Nodule | place: USA... | reverse complement strand
AGAGAGAGAGAGAGAGAGAGAGGGTTGTAGAGAGAAGACCCGTAGATGCCGTGGTAAGAAGAGTAGATCAAATGGATGATAGTCAAGTTAAAAGAGGTAGAGGAAGACCTAAGAAAACTATTAGAGAAACCATTAGGAAGGATTTAGAGGTCAATGAGTTGGATCCAAATTTGGTTTATGATAGAACACTATGACGTCATTTGATCCATGTAGCCGATCCCACTTAGTGACATAAGGCTTGGTTGTTGTTGTTGTTGTAATATATATGATTTCCTCCGTTCCTAAATATATGTCGCAATTTGACCATGTACAATATTCAAATAATATGTTTTGATCATATTTTTTAACTAATATATAAAGACAAATGTTAGTATATAATATATTGTTCAATTTATCTTGATGAATATTTTCAAAATATCAGTTTTTATAATTTTTTGTTATAGAGAATTAAATATATTAATTGTTAAAATTGTGCGTTAATATGTGTAAAATAGTCAAATACGACATATATGTAGTTAATTACCTTAGTATTTATGTATTCTTAAAGAGAAAAATGTACACTAACTTGATTTAGGTTATTTCGGTTCATACCTAATTGAAATCTTATTTTTATGATAAACTAATTGAGAACTTTGTTTTAGACAAATACATGAGCAAATGGTCAATCAATTTTCGTAATGCATGTGACTTACCACATAGACCTGACATAAGGATTCTATAGTGAAAGTAAGGTGGTCCTATCTAGCAAAAGTAGAAGAAGAGGCATGGGTGAGAGTGACTGAGGTCGAGCAACAGAGCTACAATTTAGTCTAAGTCTTTTTAGGTTGGACTAAGATGTTTTTAGATCCATTTAACCATCAAAGATTCAAAGAATATGATATGAGGTTGCATCCAAAGAAAAAGAAAAGAAATTAAAGCAGCACTATGAGACTAGCAAAGGGTTTAAGGTTGAGGCTTTCAGTCGGTCGCTTCGCTAGTATTTTGGTTTAATGTTGCTCCTCTAGATTCTGGTTGTTTCATCTGTGTTGCTTTGTTCTTTTTCTTTGTTTTTTTCTTTTCTTTTATCCTCGAGGGTTTTGGTTTATGTCCCCCCTCTCTTTTGTACTTTTTTTTTCTATCTATATATTTCAAGGTGCTGCAGATGGAGATCCCTCTGCACCCTTTATTTTGCTTAAAAAAAAACTAAGTATATGTTTGGTATTATGGTGAGTGTGTCTGAATCACGACGACCCTTCGTGATTTTGTAGAAGGTACACAATGTAGTTTTTGAAAAATCATGATGGATCGTTGTGATTCTGACATACTCACCTTGATACCAAACATGTACTAAAGAGAGAGAAAAAAATTAGAATACATATTATCAAAACATGATGAGAATGTTGATGTTAATTTGAATAATTCACTTGATAATGGAGATGATAATCTAGAGGATAATGTTAATGACTACAATGATGATATATTTGATCCAACAAACCGAGATGCTTTTGATCCTAAACTTATTGATTTACGAGGATTATATATATTCTTTTTTATAAGTTTTTGATGTTATTTATAATTAAAGTAAATGTTAATTCTTTTTGATCTTTTTTACTTCTTTTTATTAACGGTCTAAATTTTAAGATTATAATATAACCTCCGGACAGCTATAGATCTGACTTGAAATTTGATTATTCTTTTATCATGTCATATTTGAACCTTATAAAATGTGGGAGGTAAGAGACAAAATTGAGTTGCAAAATGTTTGTAGGGTCGTTAAATACTGTTATTTTAATTATATATCTTTTTTTTTTTTATCTATTAGTACGCTAAACACTGCACCAACAAATTTTTAAATTTGAGTGAGTTCAATTTAACCAACCTTCAACCAAAGTTTTCTTTTAACTAATTAATTAAAGACGGTGCAGAAAAATTGGAATACTTCACTCCACATGTCAAATTCGGCTAGTACCATAAACAATGACACATATAAATTTCTCTTTTCAATTCATATATAACAATTAACAAATTCCTCTAAATAATTTCAAACTATAGATAAGAATCAAAGATCATGGCTATCCATGATACACTACCACTTAACTATAGGACACAAAGATGCATGTCCCATACCAAATAAGATGTGCATTATTCAACCGACATTCTTATTGTAATTGTAATTAAACTGAGAAAATCCAACGGCCATGCCCACGGTTGAAGAGAGATGCTATAGTTAGGAACAAATGAATCTATCTATTATATCTCCAAAGGGCAAGGGGGCATAACCATGTGAGATGTACCCTGATTTTGTTTCTGTTCATTGATCTACATATCAATAATGTGGCCCATAAGTTAAGCAACACGTATCTTGTTGAGCTGACTAGGATGTACTAACCAACAAAATTTGGTTGTTGTCGTTTCCTATCATGCCATGCACGTTCTCATCAACAAATGGTTTATACTCTTTATTTGTTTTGGGATGCAATATTACACTCATTGTCACAATTAATAACTTCAAGAATCTTTTTAATTATATATTTTTGAGGTACACAAACAATTATCCATCTTGCAATATGGTTTCTATGGCTACATTATTTCTTAAGATGTTGTCTTGTCCCTTATGGAATCTAATTTCTTAGATTACAAAAAATGCGTAACACACGGAGCAAATATCTACATGCACCAAATAATACATTGTACATATGCTACTATTTTTTTCCCTCCTAGAAATGAATATTATGATTGAAGGCATTCTTATCCGTGTAAAATCTATAATTGTACTCAAAGTAATTAGGAATATCCCATATTAACTTCAAATTGAAACAAAGAAAAGTAGTTTATGATGTTAAGCAATCAAGCATGATTACAAATTGACATTTACTTCATTAAAGGGAGATAAGTTTATGTAATTAATCTTCGTCAAAAAAAGAAGTTTATAATTACTCTTTGAAAGTGCAGTCGCATGTTATAATAATAACAACCTAATTTCAGTGGTCTAGCTAGTTGAAGAGTTGTCTATCAGTGCCATTAATTTCTGTTACTTATCATGACTGAGCAAATAATGAGATCATTCATAGATGGTGGGTTAATTTTTTTTTTTTTTTTTTTGGGTTAAGCAATGATATTGAACTTCATTTACAATAGGTTGATGATATTTCATTAACAGTGCGGTACAGATGCAAAGGGTGGAAACTTCAACTTCAAACTATTAGGTTCGTAGAAAAAAACTTCAAACTGTTGACGATCGATATGGGAAATATCTATGGGAGAATCCGACATTAGACTCATAAGTATAGTTGTTAAAAGGATTATTCTTACATTGTCACATGACCAAATACAAATTTCTTAGGCATGCTCACAAAATATAAATTTCATATCTTATTCTTTTAGTTATTTCAAAAGTAATAACAAAGTTAATTTTATATTTTACTTTAATGTGAGTGTATAAACTTGTGCCCATAATCTTGTGACTATGGAAGACCTGCTTTAACAATGAGTCCAATCTAATTGTCCCGTATTTCAACATTGGTTGGTTGTAGAAAGACAAACACAAATGATAATGAGAGTTTCTTTATACTAGTAGTGTGTTATCTAATACACCCTTCAGATACTATTATTATAAGCAAAAATTTACATTTTAAATCATTCATTAAATGATGTATATGGTGTATAATAAAGACTACATACATCATGTAATGAATGAATGTAAAATGTTGATTTTTGCTTATAATAATGACCGGAGGGTGTATGACCATTTTACCTCCGCTCAAATTTTACAATCGGAAACGTATTTGACATTTTTTTAGATTATAAAAGTCAAATTATATTTACCCAGTTTTGATCATATTCAACCAAACTTACTAAAATGACATAATTTAAAGTGACATAATTTAAAACACACAACCAAATTTAATAATTCAACACAATTTATTAATCGAATTCGATTTCATTATATATTTATATTAACAAAAATGTTTGACAACTAAAGTTAAATCTGTAGTACAAGAAGATGGAGGAGAAGGAGGGAGAAATGTGCCCTCGGAAGAATTTGGGAACACCAGATGACTAAGTAGGAGAAGGTGAAAATTAATTTGAATAATCCTAAATCCAAATCGATATGAAATTAAAGATATAGATGAACAACTTCTCTTTAACCATTCATACTAATCCTTCAAGATGACACGAAAGTCTTTGTTGACCCTTTGTATGAAAGACCAACATTAAAATCATGATACCATAACAATCTCAAAAGAAAAATAAGAAAGAAAAGAGAAAAAGGAAGATAAATTTTCAAATAAAGAATATTATGGAAAAAATAAAGGTTATTTATAGGAAAAGTCGAACATGGATTTTATCTACGATCAATCCAAACATGTAATACACTCAATAAAATATATAAATTAAATATTTGACCTTCCAAACATTGCTGACAAAGTCATTGTCTAATTTATGTAGTGTTTTAGATTATATAATCCAAACGCATGCCCAATAATAATCTGGATTATTAAATCATAAACATGCCTAAATTGTGTTAAAACTTATACTTACGAGGGTTTGACATGTTTTAGATTATATAATTAAACACAACAACAAGAAGATAATTCAACCACAAAATACAACATAAAACAACATAAGTAAACACAACAAGATCATGGACCAGTCAAATTAATTTTTTCATCTGGTATATCCATGCAAGCCATGATTTCTTCACTTAATTGAACATGCCGATATATAGAAGGCTCTTTACATCGTGGACCACATAAAATGTAGGTACAATGTGAACCATAGAAAAATCTTGTATTTGACTGGTTCAGATTATATGATCCAAATTATGTTAGACCCTCCAAAGCACAAGTTTTAACATAGTTGTCTTCATATAGAGGGTCAAAAGAGGTCTTCATATCAGTAGTTGCGGAGTTAGTATGAATGCTCAAAAGGAGTTTGCTCATCTCCATCTTTGTATTCAAATTAGTTTCCACCTTCTCTTACAACATCATCTTGTGTTCTCAAATTCTTCGAAGGGTGCATTAGAGGGATCACAATCTTTCACCCTCCATCTTCTTGTGCTACATATTTAGTTTTAGTTTCCAAACATTTTCTACTACATAGCATTATGGTATTGTAAATGTGTTATGGAATCATGTTCGTTTAATAAATTGTGCTAAATTATTAAATTTTGTTGTCAATTTTAAATTATGTCATTTTAATACATTGAGTTGAATCTAAATAAAATTGTCTCGGATTTTATAATCCAAAAGAAGTCACATACACTTCAGATTATAAAAATCTTAACGGAGATAAAACACAAATCAGAGGGGACGTGGGAAGAAAACACAAGGTGAAAAAAGAAACACTAAAATAACCGGTCAAATTTGGGGTGACCCTTTTTTTGTTAAAAAATGTCCCATAATAGTACATACATTTGTTATTTGAATGATCTGCAGAGTAGCTTTTTTTTTTTGAGGGAATCTGCAGAGTAGCTTTGATAAGTTATTATTTATGAATAGCTTTATTGATAATATTTGCGTGATACAATTTTATTTTCTGGTTTATAACAGTTAAAGCTCTGGAATAGGGATGGTAACTGGATCCAGATTTGATGGGCATCCGCAAAAAATACCCGCAATGGGTAGGGTAAAACTCCGCTTTTATGGGTATGGCCTTGAGTCCGGGTAATTACCCACAAATTTAGATGGGTAAGGGTGCGGGTAAGGACACTATACTACCCAGCTCCGCAACCCGCATATGCATATTTATATAATATAATAAATATTTTATTTATTTTTTGTGTACAATTATCTAATTTATTTAGCTATTTAAACATAAACCTAAACCTAAGAATTAATACGGTAATTGTTTCATCCTTACCTTCATAAGCTCACGAGCTACAAATTTATGATTTAAATCAATTTGATGTTTATTTTAGCATGCACTTTTTATATGTATTTTGAATGTTTTTATTTTAATTTTCGTGGAATATTTTGGATATTTTTTTTATTTGGCTAAATACTTCGATTTCTACTATTTTATAAGTTGGTTTAAAAAAATTTGGATCATAGTTTTATTTCAATTGTGATGTTTTTTTTATTGTCTTTATAATTAAATGCGGGTAATGGCTACGGATATGGGCACTTAGGTGCCCATAGGGTATGAGGAATGACACTAAAGTTGTTATCTACGAAGATACGAACATTTTTTACAAACGCGGATATGGGAAGGGTACTATAGTACCCTACCAATTGCAATCCCTACTCAGAAAATTGAATGTGAGAAACCATTCTCGAATCAATATCTCCATGCAAATTTTCGAAAAAATAATATTAGCAGCAACTTTGACAATATTATCCAATTTAAACTTTATTAATAAAAATATATAAACTTAAAAAGAAATACATTTAGCTAAAACCTTTTTAATTGATATGCTGCACCATCAATATAAAAAGTTTTACAAATGCAAAAAAAAAAAAAGAATTAAATGGGCCAGGCTGATCTGTTGGCCCACACAGCCTGTAGTGTGTTAATAATTTGTAGATTGTTATTTTTCTCACCCTATGAATTCCTCACGCTTCCTAATCAGGTTTTAAAAACCGAAATGTTTTTAACATGTTTTGGAGGTTTTTATGGGGTGTTTATGCCATTCGGATTCTATAATCCAAACCGCATGGGGCGCGCAAGAAGCTCATAGGGTGGGATTGGCCCGTATTTGCACTTTAACTTCTAAGCTTATTTTATTGTTAATTCTTCCTTAATAGAAGTATCAAACAAAAAATCTCCTACCATTTCCCTACACCTTAATCTTTGTTAACCCCTCTTCTTATATTACAAAAAATATATATTACATATAGCACCAGATCCCTTGTTCATTAAAAATGAAGCATTCAAGCTCCATAAAGAGAAGGGGGAAAAAGAGGGAAATAAAATTTATATGTTTGCTTCATTTCCTCAACACAATGTATAGTCTCAATTTTTTTTTCTCTCTACATGTGAATCCATTCATAACCCAAATGAGAAGACAATAAGAAGCAGTTGAGACAAGGAAACTAAGTTATAACTATAATAACAGTTCATAATGCTGTTCCTGCATGTTGTGAAAAATATGAGAGATATTTCCTAAATTATGTTTGGAAGCCGGTTACATTGTTAACCAACAACAAAAATATTTTTGCAGCATTGACCCTTCTTGTTACTTTCATGAAAATATCAATTGTCTTGTGTGAAGAGTAGAGACGCATGAATTGAACTTGGTACCCGTGTTTATAATGGTCACAGATTTGGCTACAAATCCTCAATCATCTTACCTTCTATATCCTGAAGTTATAGGATTTCAGGAATGTAAATAGAAGCGAAGAAGCCAGGATATGACAAAGGCAATAACCATACAAGCAAGGAGGAAATTCAAGAACCGGTGGAGTAGGCGTTGATTTTCTACCGGTGGGGAACGTCCAGTTGGTGGTAAAACGGATGCATCATTAGCTTCACTCCACTGTTCTGTCATTTCAACTTCAACTATACCAGATACATTTCTAGCAATGGATCCACAGATTTCACAAGTTCTGTAAATTGTACATGTAAATTTTTTGATATTGCCATTGCCAAAAAAATAAAAACAGTTAACTTTAAAAGAAATTTAAACATACATGTATACAAGTAATCCAATTAGAAGTATTTGTAGCAGTACAAGGATGGTTTGGTGGTTGGGGTGGGGGACTGGAGTGATAATGAGGTCGATAGTTCAATCCTCACTTCCAGCATAAATAACTAACAGTACTAACATTTGTCCGTCTAAAAAAAATAGCAGTATACCAACAACATGTGCTGTTAAGAAACGAATATAATAGATTGAGATGCAATACTACAATCTATACATCAAAGTTCCCTTGATGATCCCAACCAACATTTGTCACTTTTTCTACCTTTGGACTTGACCAATTACTGATCAAACTCACACAGAAAAACTGTTTAAAATCACAGTTCATGCTTGAATTCACATTAGTAAGAATTCACATACTATGGCATGTTGAAAGAAAACTATTGATCTTGAGCAATATTGTACCATCAAACAGGTAAAGCCATGTGAATTAATCCAGCCAATATAAAAAATTCAGCCACAAGAGTTTCCAAGATGTTTTCCAAATTCACATGAATCAAAAGGTTACTCTTTTTTTTCTATGGTCCAACTTTTATGTGATAGTTGGCCAGTCTAATAAATAAGATAATGACCAACAGATTAGAGTAGTTTAACAGAGCAGAGTGCACAATTGGTCAACTCCAAACCCAAAATGGAATATAAGAATTAAGAAAAAAAGAAACGACATTATCAATTTTCAGACTTTCTAGCAATTGAATCAATCTGCTTGTAAGGCAAGATCAAATCACAACTAGGATAAGTACAATAATCCAATGCAAATGCTGCTGATGCACCTAGTCCTGTTTTTTTTTGAATTTTTAAGAAAAAGGGGCACATCATATCATAATTGTGCTTGAATTGGATCTACAGACTATTTACTACACAAAGCATATAATTTTTATCTGGATTAGATACTTTTCCAATAGCATGTCTCAATCTAGTATTTTGTTATGAAAAAGACAATCTAACCATCTAAACCTCCGAGAATATTCAGCACATGTCACATGAGTGACTCAAATAGTAAGGTACTCACAACCTATGAAGCACGGACACATACATGTCGATACCGGTAAAAATTTGAAAAAATAGATTAATTTAATGTAATCACATTGTGTCAGTGTTGTGTCGGACATGTCATCCATCATAAGTGTCAGTGCTATAGAGCTCACCACAACAACAACAATAACAGGAACAACATCAACATCAACATCAACAACAGAGTAATTATTATTATGTCACAACTAATCACATAAATCAATTACACCAAAATCAACAGTTTGCCCAAACACACCTAATTAAGAAACAATGTTTATTTGACAATGCAACACTTACTTGTTACCCTTGACCTTAAACCAAGCTTCAGCACATTGTTTATGGGCAGCAGCTAAATCATCTTTACACGAACACCCCAGTTCAATAGGAGTCCCAGATTCATGTTGGTCATCATCATGGTTTCTCATATCCATACTGAGATGGCAAATCCTACAATCCCTCTTCACACCATCATCAACACTCTCCAGATCCAATTCCACACAACATTCAGACACTCCCACATTCTCTGTGGTAGAGTTCTGAGGAGAAGCATTTTCAATGTTGTCGACGTGAACAACAACGTGAGACTTGTCTTGTCCTCCTCCGTGATGATGACCAAAGTTGAGAATCTTCATGTCATGGCTTTGGGAGATAGAGATCATGAATTATGAATACCCATTAAGGTTTGTTGGAAAGAAGAAGAAAAAAGCGCAGTTTTTTTATGCGGATTCAAGCAAAGAGTGATGTGAAGTGTGTAATGCAGTTTTAGAAAGAGATCTACACGTTAACTCTCAGTTATTAATTTGGTAGCTACACTTTATCCTCTCTCACACGGAAAAAGAGATCCAAAAAATGTGAATAAATCAATTTAAGTAATGTTTTTTTTGGTTTATATTTACGAGTCAGATATGTTTTTTTATCCCTGTAAATATATCAACGTTTCGTTTTGCTTCCTCTAAAAAATTTCTTCAACTTTTAGTTCCTAAAAAATTTCTCATCTTCACTTTTAATCCCTCTTTTAAAGTAAACTCACATGTAGAATTCATATTTTTGAATAAAATTTTGTAGAAAAATTCATAATATTATAAGAATCTCTCCAAAAAAAGTTAGAATTTGTTAACAAAACATGAATTTAAAATGATTTTTTATATTTTGGACGGATAAAAATTCATATTTAATTTATGTTTTGGTAAAAAATTCTAATTTTTTTGGGGAATTTTTTTTACAATATTCTACACATTTCTGTACAATTTCATTAAAAAATACAAAAGTTAACTCACAAAAAGGGACCAAAAGGAGTGATTGAAAATTTTATAGGGACTAAAAGTTGAAGGAAATTTTTTGAGGGACTAAAATGAAAAGTTTGTATATTTATAAGGACAAAAAACATACTTAACCCTATATTTATTAAGTAGCTTAATGAGTAAAAATTCACCTATTAACGTGAATAAATAATGAGGTGGACGAGGTTCGACCTCCAATGTCTATATATATTAGGGTCATGCTACCGAGGGCACTTATGGTATTTGTTAAAGATTTACAACTAGAAATGATTGATGAATTTTATTTTGAAAAAACTACTTTTCGTTGTTTTTATGTGTTGAACACACAATTTCTAAGGTAAAGTTTCTATTTTAATCTTCTTAACAAGTACTTTCAGAGCACTTGCTAACATTTTCCTATGTATTATACGATGTGTCTATTAACTAATATAAACTCACAAAGACTAAAAGAAGTTATTTGAGACAATGTTTAGAAGAAAAAAAACTAATAAATACAAATGAAATCTTATCTACATGATATATAAATAGGTTTTGGACAACTAGATAGTTCCAAATAACATTTCTCAATCAATTGATTCCTCAAGTATTATTCTCTCCAATTTAGCGCATAAATATAAGGATAGATGACACGACAACATCTACAAACATTCAGACGATCAAGTAAGTAAGCGTAATGCGTTTTAAAGTTATAAGATGCCATATGTGTCTGGACCATGAGTTAGGCTTTATAGTATGATGATTAGAAATTTAAAGCTCAAAATCTTAATTGGACAACTGTCTCGGAGGACAATTGTAGACAGATAACTATAATATATAATTTGATCAAATGGTCATGGTTAGATCAACAACCTTAATTGAGTGCGCCTCTGGAATGTTTCCATGTTTCTGTCTACGAGCTAGTAGCTTAGGATGAATTGATCCGTCGATGGATTAGGCTTTAGACCAGTTAAAAACAATAATTAATGATCTCTAAATAATAAAAATGTGTCAATTCATTTCATGCTATTAAGAAATTAAAGACTAAATTGAAAGAAACTTTCACACTAGAATAAGCATAGTTAGGTAAGCAAAAGGCTACTCACAAATTTAATCTACCTTTGTAATTTCTTAACAAAACATTTTATTGCCCAACTTTTAATTTTTAGAAGGAGAAAAAAAATGTAAACTCGCACAATTTTGAAAGAAAAATTGTAAATCTTCTCAAAGACACACCTACTCAAATTCTCCTCCAAATATACTCGAAAAAAAATTCTTGTTGTGAATAACACTCAAATTGACTTCGCATATTTACACTAACTCTCTACTTTTTCATTTTTCACACAAAGAGATGAGAATATTCATTTTGCCAGAGAGAATGATTTACAAAACTTCCTTTAAAAAATTGATTTGCAAACCGTATGTATTCAAATACTGGAATCAGTTATCTATACAAAACATTTGTAACTCTCGTTGTGACACTCAATAGCTAACTAAGATATTAGTTATAACACAAACAAATTTTTGAATTACAAAACTAACACAAAATAACATGATCCTTAATTTAAATCATGAAGAGAAACAACATTTAGCTTTCCTCTAAGCTCTTCAAAACAATCAACTCTTATTGTTTGGGTCGAATAAGTGAGAAATTCGATATTCGAACTCCGTCTCATACACATTGTAATGTATTGTTCCTACCAATTAAACACTTTAAACTATTTTTTTTTTTTGAATAAAAACACTTTCAACTTATATACATTGTTTATGATAGTCAAAACGGAACACTTTCAACTTATATACATTGTTTATGATAGTTAAAATGAGACACTTTCAACTTATAAACATCCAATATGGAATAATTTGATGGACTATTAATAGTTAGAATAAATAAATTATACCAATTATTTTACCAAAATTACTTTTTATTAATTAAAAAACTCAGAATCAAATTTTATCATTTTTGTTTTCATAAAAATTAGTTTTGTACCATCTTTTGGACGAAAGCTTAGTTTGCACCATTGAAACTACCATAAATCATTTATATAAACTAGTATAATATAATACTCTCCTAGTCTCAAATTATAAGACGTTTTAGACATTTCACACGTATTAAGAAATGTAATTAATTTTATGTGAAAAAGAAATATTATGAATTGTTTTACAAAATTGTACTTAATAAATGATATGAGAAAAATAAGCAGAAAGAGTAATAAATAATTAAGGATATAATATAAAAAATATTATCAATACTTCATTGCTATTGTAAAGTGACATATAATGTGAGATAATTTTTCTCTCCCAAAACGACATATAATTTGGAACAGAGGATTAAATAGAAAGCACTAAAAACATAGTCAAGTCATTGTTACCCTAAAACAAAAAGAAACGGGTGTACATATAAGTAAAAAATAATACTAATATTTAGAATTAGGGTTCCAATAACTAATGGGCCGAGGCCCAAAAAATACAAAAGCCTGGGAGCAAACCTTATAAATTGGAAACACGCAGTCTTTTTACCTATTCGAAGATTATGATTCTTAATGGTAGGAAACGGCGTGTACCCGGAATTTTCTCGCAATTCGAAGGTGATGCCGTCAACCGTTGGTGGTTTCATTGGTCCCGTGATGTGTTGCCGGGTTCTTTTTACTTCAATGGTACATTTCTATCTCTATCTTGATTTTTACGGTGGAATTTTCATAAACCCTGTACAATTGGTACGTGTGTGAGTTGAAAGAATTCATTACTGTGATTGTCTCTGTGAGTAGAAATCAATTTTTTTAATTTGAAAAAGGATGATAAAATCATAAAATTAATGGTAGGAAATGATGAATATTATTTTTGCTCCTTAAATTTTGTAAATGTTGGGATGCCTCAGTCATTTTATGATCTCGAGTGCAATTCTAGACTATGAATTGTTACTCATATATGAGCCTAAATTTTGAAACTATTATGATGATGCCTCGATGACCCGAAAGGAATTGACGAATATTATTTGTCCCATATGTTGCAAGTGTTAGGATGCCTCTGTGATTTTATGATCTTGAGTGCAATTCTATACTATGAATTCTCACTCATATATGATCTATAAACCTAAATTTTGAAACTATTATGATGCCTCGATGACCCGAAAGGAATTGACGGATATTATTTGTCCCATATGTTGCAAGTGTTTGGATGCCTCTGTGATTTTATGATCTTGACTGCAATTCTATACTATGAATTCTCACTCATATATGATATATAAACCTAAATTTTGAAACTATTATGATGCCTCGATGACCCGAAAGGAATTGACGGATAGTATTTGTCCCATATGTTGCAAGTGTTTGGATGCCTTGATGACCCTAACACAGACAATATGCCTCGATGCCTTAAATGTGATATTTATATGAATTTTTATTCATTCATAATGCCTCGATGACCCAAAAGGAATTAATGGATATTGTTTGTTTAAAAACTGTTGCAAGTGTTTGGAAACCTTGATGACCCTAACAGAAATATCATGAACACTTCACTCATAGACTAAAAGTCGATGACCCTAATACGATACTGATTTGAATCTTTATTCATAATATAAAGGATGGATCCGCTGTTCTCTTATGACCCTGAATGCAGTTATAGACTGTGAATTGCCACTATGATATGGAATGTAGGATGCCTTGATGATCCTAAATGAATCAATGGATATTATATGTTCCATAAAAGTTGCAAGTGTTTGGATGCCTCGATGACCCTAAACGAAACACTATGAACAATTCAATCATAGTGTAAAAGTTGTATGATGCCTTAAATGTGATATTGGTATGAATTTTTATTCATAATATAAAAGATGGATCCGTTGTGCATATATGACTATGAAAGCAATTCTAAATTGTAAACTGCCACAATGAGATGGAATATAGGATGCCTCGATGACCCAAAATAGATATTGTTTGTTCCATAAATTTTGAAGTGTTGGGATGCCTCATTTGACCCTAAAAGGAAGATTATGAACACTTTAATCATAATTTAAAGTTTAATGATGTCTTACATGCGACATTGATATGAATTTGTGTTCATATCATAAACGTTTGTATTCGTTGTGCTTTTATGACCTTGAATTCATGTTTCGACTCTGAATTGTCATTGAATGCTATATGGCGCCTCAATGATCCAAAAAGATATATGAATTTTATATGCTCCATGCATTTACTATTGTGTTTTGTTTTTGTGTAATATAAAGTTTTGTACCCATTGTGCTTTTATGACCTTGAATTCACTTTTAGATTATGATTTGCCACTTTGCTATATGGACTGTCTCAATACTTCTCTGTTTTCATTTTCGAAGACGAAATACACATTGTTCGGTCCTTTCATCTTCTTTAGAAAACGCAATATAAAAAATTTGCAGTTCCACCTTCAACGGTGATATTTCTATACTCTATCTTGCTTTTCAGGTTTTAATTCTTGAATTTTTTTAACAATGGAATTGGTAGTACTGGAATGATTCAGCAAACTATGCTTTTCTATGGAGAATCTTTTGGCACCGGGGGCAATTTATTCGATAGCTAAGGTAATGGGATGGAATATAGGATGGAAGAATCTAAAAGATTCATAATGTAAAAGATGGATGATATCATTTATGACTTGAATGAAATTCTTAAATTTGAATTGCCCCTGTGTGTTGAAATCTTTTTTTCCTAATCCGATAAAGGGATGATATATCCCCAAGTCTGATGGTAGGAATGCATGAATTTTATTTTTATTCTTAAATTTTATAAGTGTTGGGCTGCCTGAGTGATTTTATAGAGAACCACATTATGCACACTTTATTATTCACAATGTAAAAGCTTGATGGTGACTTAAATGCAAAATGAGTGTGAATTTTATTCACAATCTATTAGGCTTCCGTGGTTCTGAATGCAATTCTAGTCTATGAATTGTCATCCAAAGATGAAATATGAGCCTTAATTTTGAAACTATTGAGATAGCTCGATGACCCGAAAGGAATTGGCGGATGTTATTTGTTCCATAAATGTTGCAAGTGTTTGGATGCCTCGATGACCCAAAAGGAAATATTATGAACACTTTATTCACAGCGTAAAAATTGATGACCCTAATACGATACTTATATGAATATTTATTCGAAATATAAGGGATGGATCCACTGTGCTTTTATGACCCTGAATGCAGTTATAGACTACGAATTGCCACTATGATATGGAATGTAGGATGCCTTGATGATCGATCCTAAATGAATCGATGGATATTATATGTTCCATAAATGTTGGAAGTGTTTGGATGTCTTGAAAACACTATGAACAATTCATTCATAGTGTAAAAGTTGTATGATGCCTTAAATGTGATATCGCCATGAATTTTTATTCATAATATAAGGGATGAATCCGTTGTACTTTTATGACTCTGAATGCAATTCTAAATTGTAAAATGCCACAATGAAATGGAATATAGGATGCCTCAATGACCCGAAAGGAATATGAATCATGGATATTTTTTGTTTCATAAATTTTGAAGTGTTGGAATGCCTCATTTGACTCTAAAAGGAACATTATGAAGACTTCAATCATAATTTAAAGTTTGATGATGTCTCACATGCGATATTGATATGAATTTGTATTCATAATATAAAGGTTTGTATTCTTTGTATTTTTATGACATTGAATTCATTTTTAGACCGTGAGTTGTC
>Ga0315914_1007135_pt1 | contig 15587 bp, 8 predicted proteins | sample MpolenodulesMG_FD_203920 | JGI IMG/M metagenome (GOLD analysis project Ga0315914, IMG submission 203920) | Medicago polymorpha root nodule microbial communities from Los Angeles, California, United States - elongated nodules | ecosystem: Host-associated > Plants > Roots > Nodule | place: USA... | reverse complement strand
ACAACTTGACAAGGATCTTAGTGAAATTTCGTTTTACTGTCAGGGACCTAACTGACAGTAAGTATACACAGTCAGGGACCTAACAGTAAGTTGATGATATTGATTTTCGATTCAGGGACCTAACTGACAGTAAGTATACACAGTCAGGGACCTAACAGTAAATTGAGGATATTGATTTTCGATTCAGGGACCAAAGTGACCATTTTTTTACTTTCACTTTAGTCCCTGTGACACGTCATACTCCTTGTCAGCGTGCCACATCATCACTTAACATATTTTTTTAACGGCAGGGTCTAAAGTGATAACGGAAGTGTAGAGTCAGGGACTTGTTTGTATTTAATCCTGAGTCAGGGACCTATGTGACAGCGAGGTGCAAAGTCAGAGACTAAAGTGACTATTTGCTCAATGGTTATTACACCCGCTCCAAGCGTGTCAGCAGTGGATATGACACCCGTTCTAAGGGTGATTGTCCATTTAACTCTCTTTAATTAGTTTTTGTTTTAATTAGTTCTTCAAACGGTGTTTCTCCATGTCGGAAGATTCAACTCTTGTTTATTGTTTTGCTTTGATTTTTTTTCTTTCTTAAAGATGATATTTTTACTTTGTTTAGTTTGAATTTAATAACTTCTGATTCATGGGTTTTGAATGTTAGTTTCATGGTGAGTACATGGGTTGCTTGAATTGAATTGAATGTTGATTTTGGCTTTGATTTTTGCCTCTGATCCATGAAAGAAGCAAAAATACTAAAATATGGTAAACCCATGAGTTTATGCTTTATGATACTAACAGAAGGCATGCAGATTTTTGCTTAAGAAGAAAAGTTTGCTCTGTTGTTTTTATTGTTGAATGGTTGAGACAAAATGAAAAAAATCTAATGTAGAAAGACTATGATAAGATTAATGTTCCTCTTTGATCTAATAGCTAAAACCAACTTTACTATGATGAGAAAATTCTACACTTTTCCACCCTAAATGGCACCATAATTTTTTTGTATTCCAAAAAAAAATTAGCACTGCAAAAACAGTAAAACCGGGATTTAATTTGTATCTTGTGTATACGTTGATTTTTTACTTTTTTTATGTTTAATTTTAAAGAAAAACCACGATGGGTAAGAGATTTAAGATTCATGTAATATATGATTTTATTACAACGTATATTTTGAAGGAAATTTGGAGAGAAACTACCAAATTATAAAGAGAATAACATACAGAATTATATATAAAAAAGTCTAGGGCAATCATGAAGCTTTTTATGAAGAAAAAAAACGTGCACGGTGAGAAGAGGAACATTAAATACCGTGAGATCAAAGTCTTCTTAAATGACATTAGATAATTAAAATGGTAAAAAGACAAGTAACCCATTAAATAAGAGATTGGACATGATTCCTTAAAAAAATTTGGACATGACGACTTCAATTGTATTGTGTTGGATTTTAAAATTGTTTTGGGGACTTGATAAATCGAGGGGCGAGAATCCTCGTGAGCTTAGCGGTAGGGATATTACATATTATATGCAAGGGTCGGGGTTCGAACCCCAGACATCTCACTTCCCAACAATTAAATTGTGTAAGCTCTAACCACTAGGCTACTTGACAAAAAAAATAAAAATCGAGGGGCAAGATATTATACATAAACTAAAAGGATTAAATTTGTTTTTAGTCACTATAACTATATCAACTTTTCATTTTAGTCTATCTAAAAAATTTCTTAACCTTTTAGTTCCACAAAAGTTTTTCGTCTTCATTTTTAGTCACTCCTTTAAAGTAAACTCATATGTATAATTCATATTTTTGAATAAAATTTTATAGAAAAATTTATAATATTGTAAGAATCTCTCTCCAAAAATATTAGAATTTTTTAATAAAACATGAATTAAATATGAATTTTGTTGTAATTTTAGAGTTTTATTGTATTTCAAAAGTTAATTAGTATTATTATTAATAATTATATTTTTCTACTTTGACTTTGTCATTATACGTTTAGCTTTACCAATCAATGTTATTTTACCGTTACGGTCAACAATCTAAATTGTACGAATATAGGAATATAGTTATGCCACATCTCATATTTTTGGCTCATAAAAGTAGTGACATAACCGTATGGGTGGAAAAAATATGTTCTTCTTCCTCAAGTAAACTATCAAACCAGAACAAAAATATTTTACTCTTCTTTCAATACTATTTAGTTGTTGGGTTACATCATTCCTGTATTTATGAGATTCAAGTTATTCTGTCACCTCTGATATGATTCATATTAAGGAAGAATCTGTTGTATTCTGGGAGGATCTGCGCTTATGAGGCGGATAAATCTTTAAGGTTGGTAATTTCGTCACGGCTTAGGTTATTTAACGGTTTACTATTTTGCAGGTCATCGCAGTTCATGACTTCTTGTTTGTTTACTTCACTGTTACCCACTTCAAATCACTGCAATTTTAAGAACAAATAAGTTTATTGTTCTCTCTTTTACCTATATTTTATGGATGTTTATATTTATATATGTTGATTATTATTTATAGAGATAATTTATTCCTAATTTTTACAACAAATTTTTATATTTTTGGCGGTTAAAAATTCATATTAAATTTATGTTTTGTTAAGAAATTCTAATTTTTTGTTGGGAGAGAATTTTACAATATTCTACACATTTCAGCAAAATTTCATTCCAAAATACAAAATTTTACTTAAAAATAGGGACCAAAAGTAGTGATTGAAAATTTTATAAGGACTAAAAGTTGAAGGAAAATTTTAGAGAAACTAAAACAAAAAGTTGATATATTTATAGGGGCAAAAACCATATTTAACCCAAACTAAAATTTATGTCCCCCCGTTAAACCACAACAAGATTCTTTATTTTATGTACAAATTATCTAAAATATCAAAATAACATTTTGATTATCAAACTTCATACAAAACAAAAAAATATTCAATACCTTAAAAATTTGTTTGATGTTGTTATGTCTTATATTGTGGTATTCTATATTGTTTTTATTTAATATTTAAATTTTAGTAGATCAAACACATTCTACGAATCGGGACCCAAACCTCTAACACATCGAATATTTTACAACCTTACCGTATAAGTTTATGTAAAGTCAATTTATGTAAAGTCAATTTCTTAACACCCTTTTAAAAATTCATTTTTTTTTAAAGATGTGTATGTATCTTGTACCACAAATAATTAGAAGCAAAATTGTTTTAGCTAGTCAAAAAGAACGTAGAAACAGTCGAGTCCATCCATCCATCCATCAACCATGGCCACATTACAATATTGCAATTCTCTCAGTTTTCTCAACAAAACCTCCCACCCCATAAGAAGAAGACACTGTTTCAATCCCGTTTTCTCATCTCCAAGTATTGCCACTTCAATTTCCACAACTTCCACTGTATTAAACACCAAAATTTCCAAGTCAGTAAGTTTCTCTCACTTATACTCTACACTTGTTTCATAATCATTATTTAAGACTCTGTTGTGTTTATTCTCAGATTAGGTTGTACTGTTTCTGCTGACAACGCAGTTGTGTCCAATTCCACTGTAACTGATTCCTTCAAACTCACATATTTAGAGGTTGGTTTTTTTATGGTTCTTGCATTTTCACTTGTTTGTCTCTAGTTTTTATTATTTTGTAAGCATTTTGACATGTGTTTTTTTGTTTTGGATATATAGGGAAATAGTTGGCTATGGAATGTGGATGGAGCAAATATATTGGTTGATCCTATTTTGGTGGGTAGCTTGGATTTTGGAATCCCTTGGATATACGACGCTTCTAAGAAATATTTAAAGAATTTTCAGGTATGTTTTGACTTTTGATGGATACTATTAGTTCCTTATGGATTGTGTCTTTCGGGTTGTGATTGGGTACAGATTAATCTCATGACCCAACTGGGTGCTGGGTCATCAGGGGAGCCTGGGGGATCATCCTAATTAGGTCAGGAGCAATCAGACAAGTGAGTTGAACATCACTTCTTAAGACATTAGGTTTATGGGTCCTCTTACTTATATATTATTCAACACTCAGTTTTCTATCCAATGTGAGAGAGACTTCTAACTCCCCTCACTCTTTTGCAATATCGAGTCAAACCCGAAATGGTTTCATTCGAACAATAATATTGTGATTTCAAACCTGAACCAAAAGTTGGAAGGAAATTACGATTTTATTGTGTTTGTGGATGTAGTTCAAGACTTAAATTTGTTGAGTCTAGAAGTATTACAATTTAGTTCATGTGCTAGGATTTTCAGTTATAGAATTTGGTCCAAATGTTAGAATTTTAATAGAATAAAATTGCATTTTTTATTTTTCAATTTTGAAGATTAAAAATATTTTATGCCTCAGGATCGACTTGTGCCATCATCACCAGGTTGGGTTGATTCGGGTTTGAAAGAAAATATATTGATCTTTACCCAGACTAATGGATTTTGATTGTGTGAACAACACGTCTGGCCAAAACCGACCCGTCCTGTTCCGTGTAGACCTGCATAGTGATTACCTCTTTGTTACAACTACAAGGTGTTGAAATTTATGATGTTTCTATAATCTGTGTGTTTCTATAGTGCAGCTCAGTGATCTTCCTGAAATTGATTGCTTACTCATTACTCAAAGCCTTGATGATCATTGCCATTTGAAGACCCTAAACCCCTTTTCTCAGAAATTTCCAAATATTAGAGTTATAGCAACTCCTAATGCCAAGAGCTTACTGGACCCTCTTTTTAGAAATGTAAGTATGTACATTCTTTCTATATTTCGTCCTCCGTTTGGTTGTGAAAGCTGTATTTGTGTAGTATGTATTTGAATTGGAATAATGCAATGATTTGGCTGTGTATTTTGATATATCTAATCTAAATCATGCGAAGACGAAAGACTCGTTTTGACGTATTCAATCTACATAGTTTGATGGTACATGAAGCATGGTTCGCAGATTTTGAATGATACAACGATCTGATATTCTGATTTCATGAATAGATTAGTGGGGGTTGTCTAACTGAACTTTCTAGGGTGCCTGGTAAGAGTAGATGATGATAGAATATATAATAGGAAAAACAATTCTAGTGGATTGACTGATTTTGAGAGGGAAATCAGTTAAAACAGGGTATGTTGAGTGAAGACCGTGATGACCAGACAGATATTCAACAACAACAACAACAATAACCCAGCCTTATCCCACTAGGGTCAGGCTACATGGATCCAACCACGCCGTTGTCATATATCGTATCTCTATCAAAACAAATATCCATTTTGCTTGGTTTTTTCTTTCTGTCCTTTTGGTCAAGTTCTATAGTCAACATAAAAATTGACAGAAAATGTGAGCTATATTAGGGTTTGGGGGGTAATTGATCCATAAAATAAAATTCCATGTAGTTTTGAAAAAGTAGAAGACTTTTTCAAATGTGCAAAGAAATTTATGAGTATACTATTTTTATTCTGTAAAATGTATCAATGATTCACTTGTCAGTTTTAAACATCAGGGTACCATGAGCAAATATTTGTCTTGTTGACTGCTTTCATAACTCTTTGCTCTTCAACATTGATTTTGAAGAGCAAAGAGTTTCACAAAGATAAAAGTGGACTTCAGTATGCTCTTTAAATACCACAATAAGAGTCTGTTTTTTGTGCATTCGGTTTTCTCCTTTCACCCTTTGAACACATGTTTCTCCAACAATGATGTTTTATATGCTTGAATTGTCTTGAGCCATTTTTCGTTTACTTCCCTTATTATGTAGTTGTGCTTTTTCCCCCCATCTTCAGATTGGTTTTGTTGACTGAACACTCAATTTCAGTTCTGCTCACCGATGTATCCTGTCAATATTTAGCATGCAATTTAAACCTTCAGTATACATGAAGCACTAGGTTGTATGTTCTGTTGAGAAATTATGGGTTAGCTACTTATGTTTTTACCAAGTTTCATATATTTTCAGGTTACATATATAGAACCTGGACAAAGCTCTGAAATTGAAACAAGGTATGGTTCTAAGGTCGGGATTAAGGCTACAGCAGGACCAGTTCTTGGACCACCTTGGCAACGTCCTGAAAATGGGTGAATTCTGTTGAAGTTTTCTTGCATATATTTCTCTTATTCATGTTTGTCATAGATTTATATTCGTTCAAATTCTATTGAACATAACTTAATGGTTTTGCGCTGCATGTGTTGTAGGTATCTTGTTACGTCTTCGCAAATCCAATTGTCTCTCTACTATGAACCTCACTGTGTCTATAATCAAAGCTTCATTGAAAATGAAAAGGCAGATATTGTGATCACACCAGTTGTAAAACAGTTATTGCCCAAGTTTACCTTGGTTTCAGGACAAGAAGACGCAGTAAAACTTGCAAAGCTGCTGCAAGCCAAGTAAATTTTTGTTTACTTGAGAAAACACACAGAAACACTACTCAATGCAAATGGTTCATTCTAAAGGGTCCAAAAAATCATTGCAAAATACTAGAATTTGAAAATTTCTATTTGGATACATAAATCTTTGGAGGGCCGAAAAGTAATCTTTCATAAAAATATTTTTATTTAAGATCGATTAATCAATGGAGTCATTAATTGTTTCAATTAATGGCTACTACCCTTAACCAGTCTTCGAATATCATCAACTAGTTTGTAGTTTCAACTTAAGCTCATTTTGGTTATTTTGAATTCATTTTTGGTAATTTTCCTAATATTCTGGTTTATTTGGAAGAATACATTTCAACTAAAGCTCATTTTGGTGATTTTGATCCTTTTCTTCTAAAGGTTTTCAGTTAGAAATTTGATTTTACACCACAGTTCTTTATGTGTATCTTAGATGGTGATTCCTTTTTTGACAGGTTTGTTGTGGCAATGAAAAATGGAGATCTAGATAGCAAAGGGCCTCTTGCAAGCATAATTGCATCAGAGGGAACAATAGAATCATTCAAGGTTAGATTTCTTCCAATTATGCAGATAAGTTGCTTAATGTGTTATGTCTGTTATTTATGGCCATAGGAAATATCACTTTCTTTTACCCTAATTAATTGTAACCTTTTGGCTATTGGGCCCTATATACGAGCATCTGATAGGAAGCCTTTGTGAATGACTTTCAAGACACTTACCCTCCCATAGTTTGCTAGCTTTTGTCTTCACCTCCTTTCCAGCTTACTCACTTCCCCGCACTTAACTTTGTGAAACAACAAGCTGTTGGTGATTTTAGTGGTTTCATCTCTCTCTCTCTCTCTCTCTCTCTATATATATATATATATATATATATATATATATCCTCTATCTCTCTATCTCTATCTCTCTCTCTCTCTCTCTCTCTCTCTCTATAAGTCTTAGGCTACAAATCTTATCACACTTCTCCGCACTTAAATTTCCAGCTCTTCCATTATATCTTCAACTAGCTTGATCATTTTAAATTTTTACATCTAGCTTGCCTACACTAAGAAGAAAAAAAACTTCTTTGTGGTTAATTGCTGATAGACACTTGGGTTTGTAAAATTCCTCTATAGGAACCTGTTAAGAACCCAAGCTATTTAAGTACTCCATTGATCATTCTATACTATAAATGGGATTTAGCACCTCATAATACCGAAGGCCTTACATTGACACTGCCCCTGAGAGCCGACTTCATGGAACCTCCACTCTACAATGCTTAATTTAGTCTTTTCGGTCAGCCCTTTCATAGGTATCACTTTTTGAGATACTGACAACCGGCTCTGAACCATTTGATGAGCATCCATGCCCTTAAGTAGTCTACGAACATTCCATAGTACTCCCATGAAGTTAAAGCCATAGTGAAACGAAGTAGACATTGATGGATTCATTATCACATGATTGAGTATACCCTATGCTTTCTATGTAGTTAAAGTTTTTTATGTAGTTAAAAGTAAATTATTACCACATGGTAATTTACTGTAATAGAAACATAGGACGTCTAGGGGAAATGTACTCCTGAGGTTTTGTTGAACCTCAGGCGTGGAGTACCATGTCAATGGTGTAAATGGCCTTGTTCTCCCAAGTAGTCTCACTAGTCTTATGAGTGCAGAAGATATGATTCAGTGAAAACTGAATATCTACTTTTCCGACAATACAAAGTTTAGTGTTAATCTTAATCTGTTCAGAATGGTCACTTGCAAGCATAAAAATTGACTTGGTGAGTTGGTCTCGAATTCCTTACCCGTAAGCCAAAATCTGGTATCAGAATCCCATGTATCTCATATGTTCCCATTCTACTTTTGATACATTTTGTATTTTTTGTCTATTCATGACTCTCCTTGTGCGGTGAGCAGTCTTGTTAATATATAATTATATATTCATTAGCTTATTCAAAAAAAAAAAAAAAAGTCAAGAGTTGGGGCCCTGACCTTGTTGGCAAAATTGAGAGGATCCACCTTCAGAGTGTTAAAACTAGCCATGGGTCAAAGAAAGTGAGAGAAGTGTATAAAAAGAGCAATGTATAGGGTTCTAGAAGCAAGATGTGAGACACTGGGCCGAAAACCTACAAAGCGACGACTGATTAGTGACACTGACATGTGCCAATGTCGTGTAGATTTTGCTCATATATTGACTAAATTTGTTTGACAGTAAAGAAATATTTACCTCAAAATTACAAGATTTTCATCAAAAGAGCCAAAACGTATCTCATTTTACACTTGAGCTTCTAATCTCCTATGATGATAGAATGCAGACAAATCACAAGTAATAAAATAGGTTTAGGACATAAGAGGGGAATAACAATTTCAAACTTAGATAACATTGGTCGACAACTTGCAAACTCACCTTTTATTTGAATACTTCCTACCCATTATACTTGCCTTATTCCTTCACGTACATCCGTGGTTGTTCCCCAAGTGACTGTTTTATGTCTCGCATAACCCATGTGTATTCACTCACAGCATCTGGAAATTTAGTGCGAGTTTAGCATTTGCCTAATTTAAACTTTGTAAGGCTTTTCTTGCTTCAGTTGCTTCATTGTCAGTCTCCCTTTATTATTTGGCTTCAATCATCTAAATCAACCAGCCTTCAATTGTCATTTTGCATATGGCTAAGGACATTCCTTGTAGGTTGTTTACATCTGTCCTTTGTGGGAGAGATACTTACGATGCATCTTCTATCAACAAGTTCTGTGGAAGAATTGTTTCAATTTAGTAACTTTTTCTTTTTGAACTTCGTGAAATGTCACTTTTACATTATTATATTTGTCTTAGATATCCAAACCTAGTGTCTCCCATGTACAATGATACTGAAATTATTGTAACTGCAAGAACAAATATAGTTAGCACCTTTGTACGCCTTTGGGAGAGCTTATAAAAATAGGTAAAAATGGGTATAAGTTGTTTTAACTTATTTCAATAAGTGCTTTACACTAACTTATGAAAACTGCTTAGGTATTCTATAAAAACAATTTAGCCTCATGCATTCTTTGCTATGAAAAAAGCTCATACATAAATGCTTATGTAATCAGGACTTATTTAATTATTGGTTAATTTAGCCAAACATGCTCTCTTAATGATGATTTGAGTGGTAGCGAAACACACCCTCTTACTCTCTATTCTATCTATTTTGTTGTGATCTAAATGATTCTATCTTCAAATGGTTATCAATGCAGGAGCTTTTATCAAAAGAATTACCAGATGCGAAGGTTGTAGAGCCTATCCCAGGCGTAGCAGTTGAAATTTCAGCAAACTGATCTTGGTTCAGTTCACTGGTTTTATGTTTCCAAGCCATGTCTATAGTTAAAGAACTGAACTGCTTATATATGCTGAACTAAACCAAAGGTGTACAAACTGTCAAACTGAACTGTATCAAACTAGCGAAGTGAATTGTTAGCAATATGTCCATCAAACCTTCATATGTAAAAAAATTCAAATAGTCTGCATTAATTGACAAGATCTTGAATATACTGTGAAAAATAGAGGATAGAATCAATCTCTTCTTCCTTCTCCTTCTCTAATATTATGGTTTGAATGTTCTCAAACTATTTTTTATGGGTTATTACTCTCATGTCTGAGCCATTTTCTATTTCTATGATTGAGGATATTCTGTGTGGAATGATTTTGAGGAGTGAGGACATATTTGATTGTATTATCCTTTTTATGGGTTATTTTTTATCCAAATTTTATTTAATTTAATCATGTGAATTTACTGGCCATTTATTTACATTGCATAACTTTATACTCCATGACCATCAATCAATTCTATTTAGATGGTATTATTGTGTTGACGACGTTTTAGCACGAGCTTATCCATCCTAAAGGAACCATACAAAAAAACACACAAGGAAGTTTTCATATCCTTAAAAACCAGGAAATGCCTAACGCATTATGTTTAGTTATCCCAAGTCAGTTAGCCAAATTGGTGTTTTTTAGGACTATTATTTTTCCCATTCTATCCTATTCTCATATACCCTATTTTTTTCTTCGAAAATATCTTCTGTCTGGATTATATAATACGAAACAGATTGATAGGTATATTCGGATTTTAGAATTTGAAAAAAAGTAAAATATAAAGAAACTGTGTCATATTTGATATCAAAGGTCTCTGCTGACCGTCGTACAATCCCCACATAAACTGCAAAGCACTGCCATACAATCTCCAAATAAACTACAAAGCAATTGCAGAGATTGTATGAGCGGTCAGTAGTGACCATGATATCATAAACACTCCTATATAACTAAAAAAGAAGGAAATAGTAAGAAATGATGAAAAATGGAGAATGAATGAATTTGTTGAAGCATGCAAGACTATTTATAGTCGTAAATCTATCCTAGACTGTAACTACAATCAAAGGAAACATTACAATGCATAAACTGACCAAAAATACATTAAACAACAACCTCTTTGTATTCAGATTTGCAACATAATGATGAAAAATAAGGTGTTTCAAGCGTATTGTTTTGAGTTAGACCATGTTGTCTTGCCAACTGACATATTTCTATTGTCAAGGTGTTTACCCTAGTTCTTAGTAAACAAACGTTGGTTTCCGAAAACGGTTAACTTGAGAGATCAACTAGTAAATCTCTGGGCATATTGTGCTTTTGTTTGACAGAACACGCGTCGAATCCGGGAAGCAAATTGCTAAGAAAAAATGGTAAATTGCAAGGAATTTAAAAGAAAAGGTTAAATTGCATAAATGAATAAAAAGTGGTACACAGATTCATACATTTACAACTTGTTTACTCGTTTCTCCTATAGTGCGGATAGTTTAAGCGTGTAAGTTTTGTGTGTATGCAAATTGTGACCCGTTTTCCCTATGAAAAACTCTTTTTTATACTAAGTAACTGCCTATACAAAAACCGTCAGGCATAATCGCTAAAAACTACCCTAGACATCTTTTGAATTTCAAATGATATCTCTTCGACAATAATTGTTTTTGGCTCATCTATCTGGTACTAACTTCTCTTTGATATCCTGCTTGCTTGTCGATATCCTGCTTGCTTGTTGAAACCTCTCCATCGAATGCTAATATCTCTTTAAGTCCACGAACTCGATCCATCTTGAGCGTTGAACTGATTTAGACTTCTTCAGAACTTGAGTCAAAACTAGTTGACTACATTTATTGTAGCCTGTCGAAAATACAGGCTAACACAAGGCAACAAGATATAGCTCATAGAAACCTCTTGGTGTTCATATCTTTTGGAAGATTTTTCAGAGTGGGAACCGAACACACTAATTTTTAGCAATTTTTGTGCGTTGTGGACCAAAGAAACTATCGGTGCAATGTGGACCACACAAAAAACCTGTGCTGAACTGGTTTGGATTATATAATTTGAACATGACTTGCACCCTACAAACCAAGAGTTTTAACGCAGGGTGTGAGTTTGGTCTGTATGGGTGAAACATCAATGTCCACACAGTCTGGGAGGTTTTGGGTAAGGTGTTTGATCTTTTCTCTTCGTATCTTTTCTATGTGTTACTTCGGTGTATACATTGATCTTCTTCTGTAATTAATGAACACAAACACATTACAGAAACTGAAATGTGCGATAAAGAGTTTTAACACAATGAATTTAATTTCAACGTTGTACATTAACTACAACAATTTCCAATACATCATAGACATAATTCAAGAACATAAAACATGTAATAAAATAAAACATATCACAGATTAGCTAAACTAATTTCTTTGTTTGGTGCCTTTAGTAAAGCCCTAATCTCTTCGTAGTTCTTGGGCCAGATTAAACTTTTGCTGAATTTCTTCAACATATCTGACCAACGAAGCGTCCAACTCGACCGGTCCTTTAGTACTGTACTGATCACATATTGAGAACATGGTTCTCACGTAATCTTCGTTCTTGAGCATCATCCGACTGAACCGCACAGTTCCAGTTGAGTCGGTCAATGGACGTTTATACTCAACACCATCCGCCCTCCTTGTATCTATGTGGTTGAGTTGATGGTTGATTTGATCTAGTTCACCCTTCAAACCGGAGAGCGTGACATCAGTTTGAATCATGAACATATGGAGTGGTTTTCCCCTGCTGTAGTAAACTGCAGCTAGCTTGGTGTTTGGATCAATGACATAAATGTCTATGATTTTTTTAGTGTGGTTTACTGCTTATGAAAACAGAACACTAATTTATAGAAGTTTTAAGGCGTTGTGGACCACATAAAAAAATCTTTTACATAAGAGTTTCAGGTTTTATAATCCGAAATATCCCTCACCCTACAAAGTACAAAGTTTAACTCATCATTGTAGCATTTCTGATTGTATAATCTGAAAGTATCTAGGACATTTCCGGATTGTATAATCTGAATTAGCTCAGAGTGTTGGACAGTTACTTGTTCAACAATAGTAACTAATGGAACACATTTTTCAAAAGGTTTTACTAGCTTTAATGGTTGTTAATGTTCTTTGAACACATTTTTTGATCCATAATTATGAATCGCTACACTCTATGTAACTCATTCTTCACAAATTTCCCTTATAAATATCCTTTAACCCTTCACAATTTCTCATCCCATCACATCACACTCTCTCCTCCTTCTTTATTCTACAACAATGTGTTCCCATTGTTGGTATTTCATACAAAAAGGCAACTCTAGAATTTCAGGGATTGTAGAAATGGCCAATGAGGATGGTGTCACGCTGAAAAGAAATGTCATCTTTATAAGTGTGAGGTTGGTCTTCTTCGGTGTAAGGTTGACCATCATGGTCTCTTTCATCCTAGACAAAAAACAAACCTTACCCCAACCCTCTTCTACTTGCACTTTTGCATATATGTTTATGTTAGATATATCTTGAATCACAGAAACTCGATAAGAACTTTTAGAGAATGATAAAATCTTAGTCTTTTGTATTTCTTACTGAAGATAGTTGATTTTTGGTCCATGTTTTTAATTTGGTCTTAGTTAATGGGAACATTGTTGGATGAAAATGAAATTGTAATGTTGAATCCAATCTGAAACATTGTTGGAAATAAGTTGTTTTTAGCTTTTTAAATTGATTTTAATGTTAGAAACAAAAAGTTGGATTGTCTCGCAATAAATTGCATCAAACGAACCAACCTAAACCACATTGGTTTCATTTTTATTTATTTTTGACAAAAGGTTTCATTTTTTTTAAAAGCTACCAAAATTAAATTCAACTGCAATAGTTTTTTTATGTTGTAGTTCGGATAACATTTAGCCTTAAAATCAAACCTAAACGCACTATGAACACTCCTACTTCCTTGTATCATTTGATGGATTAATGAAACACTCTTTTACAACACCCAACATCCCATATTTAATATCAAATAGAGGATTGATATATGAACATCCAAATGATGAAAACCAATCGTAAAGACATACCATTTTTGTCGGCCATGTACACTCCTTCTCTCTAAAGTCCGCATCTTGAGGTGCATTAAATGTTGGAAAAAAGGTCATCCATTATATACATATACGGTTATCAAGATAACATAGTTGTATCAAATACTAGTGTATTTATCATTATCATAAATATATAGTCAATGATAATGACTTTTGAATGATAACTCCTAACATATTATCAGATATCCTTAAAAATGTTGGTCATTATCTTTACTTTTCCCCCTCTATTAAATTACAATGTGAGTGATTGCATAACCTACTTGCCTCTTTTCAGTGACTATTTATGTCTTTATGAATTTATTTAGTTTGTCATGTTATTTGCTCAATAAAAACAATTTATGCTTGCTCGTGTTTGTTTGAATGAACAAGTTATGCATTTTAATTAATTTGATACCAAAGTAGCAGCTTTGGAATGAAATTTTAGATTTGCTGATTACTAGGCCGGTCAAATGTCAAAAGTACAAAAGTGGATCCACCATGGCCTATGGATTTGAGATGAATTTTAAGCAGTCTCAAATAATTGACTGTACAATGTAATAATATGGAATATGTTGAACCTTCAGTGATAAGAAAAGTGTCAACTTGCATGGAAATCACAAAAGAGCAAAAATGGATAAAGACATGGACATGTACCATGACTTGTACTATATAAGGATTAATCCTTTGTTGAGCCAAGGGTTCCAAATTCTATTCCCTTTAGTACCATATCATTATTTCTACAGACCCTAACAAACACTTTAGATCTCAACCCATATTGTACATTATGAACCTTCATTTATACCACCTTGAAGGCATGGAAGCTAGATCATGGAGTTTTAGAGCTTTAGAAGTAAATTGTTAAGTGTAACAGTCCGATTTTCGCTAGATTTATTCTATTATTTATCTATGTGTGTTTATATGTGTTTATATGTGATTAATTGCCTCTGTGTGTATTTTGGGTTAGGATTAGTGGATTTCGTGTTAGAAGGGTATTATAGTCATTTTAGACTCAGGGGTATTTTGCTCATTTTGTGAGCAAGGGCAAATTAGTAATTTCATGGTGAAAGTTATTTTTAGTGTTTCAAGTAAGAACCATTATTTTTACTAAGTTACTATTCGGTAGTGATAATTAGTTTTAGACCGGTAATTATTCGATAACTTTTAACCGTTAGTGGATAGAAACTTTGGGAGTTAGTTTATAAGTGTTGTGAGCCCATTAAGACATTAAGTGGGTTAAGCCCAATTGTGTAGAGACTATATAAGTATTAGTCATTAAAGAAAATAGGGTCACATAATCATTTTACAACTTTGAGAAGAGGTAGAGAGAGAAAGGGGGAAAGAGGAAGAGAAGAGGGTTGTTGAGAATCTTGAAGAGCCAAGAGGAGCTAAGGATTCTAGGAGCTTGATTCAAGCTTGGGCTAGGATTATTGCTCATTGAGGTAAGGGGGTTAGATTTCATTCATAATCTCTTTGTATAATTTCTTTTCTACTTCTACCCATAAGTGCTTATTGTATAAAGTGATTATTATGATTTTAATTGATGAAATTCGTGCTTATGTTTTGATGCAAAGTTTGGGTATGTGAATTTGATGTTAATTAAGTTGTTGATGATGAATTTACATGCTCAAGTTATGTATATATGTATACTTGTGTTTTTGCTCAAAATTGCTGAAGTATAATGTTGTTGTTGTTGTTGTTGTTGTTATGAGATGTTGTTGTTGATGATTGAAGCTTTGGGTAATCATAATCATAGGGCTTGTTGTGCAATTGTGTTGTTCTTGAGGAATTTTATAAAAATGGGTCAAATGGTGATTTTTGTTAAAAGGATGTTTTGGTTCAAGTTTTA
>Ga0315914_1007134_pt1 | contig 15589 bp, 17 predicted proteins | sample MpolenodulesMG_FD_203920 | JGI IMG/M metagenome (GOLD analysis project Ga0315914, IMG submission 203920) | Medicago polymorpha root nodule microbial communities from Los Angeles, California, United States - elongated nodules | ecosystem: Host-associated > Plants > Roots > Nodule | place: USA... | reverse complement strand
AATAATAATAATAATAATAATAATAATAATAATAATAATAATAATAATAATAATAATAATAATAATAATAATAATAATAATAATAATAATAATAAGAACTTTTATTGATGGAAATAATTGTCACATAAAATTCCCAAGAACAAAAGATGAAGAGATATGTCTGGTGGTTGCTCTATTTATAGCCTAAAACTAACTTAAGCCCAAAGAAATAAATCATTAGAATGTTCCACAAGGCAACCCATCGGCTTTAGGTTAGAAATATTACAATAAAGGCAGCTGGAACCTTGGCACGGTCGTGCCTGTGCAGGCACGAGCTGTACCTGTCAAGTAAGCAAAAGAAACAAAAGGGAAGCTGGGTATCGAGCACGGTCGTGCCACCACAGGCACGGGCCGTGCCCAGCTCTCTGGAAAATGGCACTTCTTTGAACACTTGGAGGCACGGCCACACCATTGTTAGGCACGGCCATGCCTGATATTTTTGCACAGAATCTTTATATTTTTGTCTCCAGCAGCTCCAAATCATGCTCTAGATCCTTTCATCCTTTAATCATACTCCAAAACCCTTTCTTTAGCTCCAAGACTCAATTTTTCACCATATTTGTTCCTGAAATTAAATAACAAGCAATTGAAATAAAATTGTTCTAAAAAGTAAATAAAAACACATAAAATCTAAACAAAATAAACTAAAATAAACACTTAAAAACACTAATTATTGACTTATCACATATCATACAATCCAAAACGTGGCATGAAATAAAATGCACAAACAATCCAAAATGTGGCATAAAAAAAATGCGCAAACAATCCAAAATGTGGCATGAAATAAAATGCGTAGATACAAAGGGAAAGGAAAAGCTCGGGCGGCACAACAACAACACCAACGGAAAGAAAAAGGCTCTCAGGCTTCTTTTCATTCAAACATTCAAAACAATTACAAGAGGGACCGTCGGAACGGAATTACAAAGAGGAAAATAACCCTAAACTAAAGAGGTCTTCAAGCTTCATTTCAACTTACGGGCAACAACAGCTCGTAAAAGAGAATCCTTTCTTAACTTCCTCCGCCCGTCCGATAAATGAATCACTCTTGACCTTGGACGGACACCGGAGGGAACCTTGGAGCACGGGCCAGACTGTCCTATCTGTTGGCTAACAGAGGTAGTATGGCCGTAAAAGGGGCCAATTTGAAAGAAGAAAGCACGCCTCGGACGGATCGCATCCGCAATGTACCGAGTTATGTCTGACTACAAACAGACACGACTGGTAATATTGAAGACAAGCTTGACATAGTCGAGCGTCGAACCCCAGCCAGTAGAAGATTCGAGCTCGCCCTCCGCAGAGACCGGAAGGAGGACGACGGCCACCACAACACGCCCGGATCCCTTGAAATATCTCTGGCTCTCGCGAAAAGCTCTCGAATCGACCCCGGGTAACGGGACTTAACAAGGCGAGTCGCCGTCTTAACGGGACGAAACAAAGCTAGTTTTTCATCTCAGCCGCAACATCTTCTATGCCTGCCAAAACTCTTCGCAATAAAAGAGGAGTCACCCACAAAACCATCCATTCCAATTCAGGAACAAAGAATCCTTCAAAGCTTTCAACCTCCTCTCCGTTCCCGCAAATCATCACGAAAAAACACATGAGAATTTCCTCCATGACCCACATAAAAAGGGATCACCATTTTCTCGGAATCCAAACAACAATTGAGGAAAACACTCGAAGATCATAAACGAAAAAGAACATAAAAAAGAGAGAAAGAAGAAAAAGCCCTTCGCAATAAAAAAAATGCTTAAAAGGAAGAAAGGGCTACAGAGAAAAATAAAGGGTAGATTCTCTTTAAATAGCCTCAAAACCGTCCACATCAACGGATCTGATTGAGCAACAACGAAGAGCCACGATCTGACGGTTGGCAGTGGTCTTGGGAAAACGTAACGCGGTCAAAGCTACACGTGCGTATAACACACGAACAAAACACGTGGAAAGAAGAACTGAACGGCCATCCCATCGCCAACGTTCCATCTGAGGCATTAAGTGTCAATCACTCCCGCTAACTAATAGTGGGGCGCCTCCTACTCACGGGCGGAATCAAAACTGACCAACAAAACCTTTCAAGGGTCGTCCGACTTAGCTCATCAACAGACGCCACACTCTTTGCGAGCGGGCTTCAGTTCTTGACACAACGCATTGAGGGCCGTTGGACTAAGTCATCGATGAGCACCTTTGATCGAACGCCTCTTTCCCTACTAAAGCCATTGAGTCATAAAGACATCAACAACGGCTTGGGGGGCAACTGTTCTGGACCACTCACACGGCTACATGTGTGCAATATTACGCCGCCTCAAGGCCTTGCATTCAAAGGAGCACGCCAACTCGTCTGCATCGTGCCACACTGGAGCACGCCTCCCTGCCGGGATGACGCTACACATGTCCACTCCCGCTCCTAATCATACGCCGCATAACCCGAAGACAGTTATACCAAGAGCGCACCTATATAAGGGTGAACTTGCTTCACCCTCAAGGTACACAACACTTTGCACAACTCTCCTAAGACTTTTCTCTCAGTTCCATTACTGACTTGATCGTCGGAATGCTAACGTGTCTGCATGCACCTTTCATTCCACCGCAGAAGACGCTTCGCCGCCTCACCGGAAGCCATTACCGATCATCAGAGCATTCTCAACAAGCGTTGTGATACAACCGTTCTCACCTGGCATATCACCATTAGAAGATGAGTTTTTTTCTTAAAAAGGAAAAGAAATTTTATAAATAAGAACACACCACAAAGCATAATGCATACTTTGATGGTGGATAAAGTACAAGCAACCAGTGTACAGAAAATTCCAACACCACTAATAGAAATTAGAGAGACTAATAAGGGGCTTCCCCCAATCCTCCCCTGAACCAATACAGTATCTTGGATTCAAGTAGCATTGTGCGATACTATAATTTTTATTTTTTTATTTCAAATTCAGCCAGCTCAAAGCATTTCTTTTCACTAATTCGACCATATTATCCAGGCAAACCTCCTTATTACAGAATAATTTCTCATTCATTGTGTTTCAAATGCTCCAAATGCACAAGAACCACACCACACTAATTATTTTTTACTGTCCTTCCACCACCTGCTAGCCCTTCAAATTGATCTAAATGCAACAAGTTGTCTTTTTGAAACACCGAGGAAACTCCTAGCCATTTACACACAACGTACCATATACCTGCAAAAATTGGACACTCAAGAAACAAATGAGAAACTGATTCTTCAACTCCACAACCTTCTGCACATTGAAGCGATCCTTGACCGATGACTCCTCTCCTAAAAAGATTATCTTTGGTAACTATTTTACTCTGAAATAATCTCCAAACTAAGCACGCAACTTTTGACGGAATTGATTTATGCCAAGCCTTCAACCATGATGGATTAGGAGCACTTATCAATCTCTCCATCAAAATTTTATATGCCCTCTTTTACCAAATACATATGTTGTGTGTCTTGAACACCTGTACCTATTTAGAAGATGAGTTATTTAGTGGATCATCTCGTCACATTATTTATCATATGGTCACCACTGCATTTCAAATCATTTGAAATAATCTCTCAAAAAAAAAAAATCATTTGAAATAAGCTTACTATTCGGTCAAAGAAATGTCTTTGAACAATTAAAGATATATTTCAACCAAAGACTTGAAATTTGTTTGAAGAAATCACTTTCATCAATAACGTTGAAACACAAAAAGCTCTGTCTGAACTAGCAAAGCATACATTCTAATCAATGAGAAATCTCAAACTAAGAAATACAAATAGTCAAGTGAATCAAAGCTCAAAATCTTTTCAAAGATTTTTACTTGTAATCATTTAATATCATTTTGTATGAGAGTTATCTTGTTGTAATCACAAACACTCAATCCAAATCTGTTATTATATTAGAGGACTAGTTTGGTCAAGAGGTTTTCTAAAGACTTCATAGTTTGTCGAAACCAAAGTAAAGTAGAAGAAGATTTTAGCCAAGTTATATCTTTAAGATAAAGTTGAGTATATTCCATGGGACAAAAAATACTACAGATTGTTGTAGTAATCGATGGAATACAGTGGATTAAGTCCTTTTTCATTGAAGAGGCTAAATTATTATGTCATGGGTGGACTGAACTAGATTTCAGTTAGATATTCAACTAGTATAAACTATTGTGTCATTCATTTCTTACTCTATATTTTAACTTCCAATATTTTACTAAATGTTTATAGTTACATGTGTTCATAAAACCAAACCTTAACAAATTTTGTTCAAACATTTTAAAATCAAAGTCTAAAGTAACACAAATGAAATTCAAATTTAATCATTCAAAAATAGCAAGGCAACTAATGGAAAATTTTGACAAGTGCACCAAACTGTTTTCAAGTAATGATAGGTAACTTTTTCAAAAAAATAAAGTGATAAGTAAGATCGTATCCATATGGGTTGTTGTTTCAACTAAGCAACTAGCTAAACTTATTAAAACAGCAAATAAAAGCAAATAAATTAAAATAAAAGCGAGTAAACTGTTGGGGTGGGGGGCAGAAGTAACCGATGGTTAGGATTCTTCGAATCACTTCCATTTACTTGTTGGATTAAATAAAAGCAATTATTTATAATGATTATATTCAAGTGATGAGTTCGTGGAGTTTTTACATCCGTCCAGCTATCAAGCTTGCTGATAACACTAAGGTTATACGCGGGCTACAATATAGGGTTGTCAAAAACATAAAAGAAATGGATTGCAAGTGAAGGAGTTCCATTCACGTGCACCGAGTAAATAGTGGTCATCATTTCATGGATTCTTCGCTACAATTCAAAGAGGTAAACATGTGTGCAAGTAATTAATGCTTGATTTGTGATTAATGCTTTAATCAAAACTTGTTGGCTTAATCCGTTAAGAGGATTAAAATTTATAAAAAAATCTTAAAACCCCAACACTTATTTGCAAGCTTTTCTATTTATCCAATCATCCTTTCACACTCTAAAATTTAGAGGGAGATAGAAATAAATTTTGAAAGGAGAAAATAAATAGGAGATCTAAGTTAAAAAAGATGCAAGTGCTGGTCACAAAAAGAGATAATGTTTTGTTGCATGACTTTCCACTTCATACACCAGAAACACCCCTAAAATTGTAAGCTTGTGCACTTTTCCGTTTTAAATCGAGATTTTAACCACCATACCTGGTAGAATCTAAAAAAAATAAACACCGACAAGTGATAACGATAAACTACGAAAAAATGAACTCTTGCTTTCATAATAAGTTCTCTAAATTCATAATGAAGTCCATGGTGGCTTTATTTTGCAATACAATTGCATGGTACTCAATCACAAGGATAAGATGTGTGTGTTTTAACTGCACGCTTGTGCAGTCCCGACAAACATCGAAATTCTTGTATCACCACTGTGACCAAAATCCGTTAGACTTGCAATACAAGTAATTCCAAAGATGAGACACTCATAGTTCATTTGCATCTAGAAGGAGCATATTATTCAAAATTGAAGCTACTACTTCTATAGACAAAAATAAAGCAGTCTATGAGAGGCAAGAGTAAGCCAGATTCTTTTCATCAGACAGCTCTTCGGCTGTCAAGTCCAACTTCTTCCTTGAGAACTCATCAATTGAAAGTCCTGGATTAAAAAAGTGAAGAAATTGTTAACACTGTACAAAATTTAACTCAAATTTAGCAGTCAGATCATTAAAAAATGTTCCTTTAATTATCACTACGTCTAAAGTCACATGATTCATTGCGATTAGTTGATAGTGTAAAAGAGTATATAATTAAAAAAAACCCGCTTTTTTTATAAGGAAAGCACTATAAAAATTATTTTTCCAGAAAATGTAAAAGAATACAAATTAACTTTAAGCACTAGAAAAAGAATATAAACTGGTCCATAATGTCAATTCCATTAGAAAAGCACTCCACCAAGGAGTATAAGGATTGTAAAATCATGTATGGCTTAAGTAACAGTTTTATTGAAAGTACAAAAAGGATATAGCAAAGAATAAACACCGGCAAATTAAGCATGAGGGTATATCGTACGTTAGTTGAAAATGTAAAGAGGATTAGCACATAACAAATACTGACAACTTAAGTATGAGGTTGTTTTAACACATGATTGTGATGGATATTATGGTTTGTAAAAACAAAAAAAGGTCTTTTTCTACCGAGTAATAAAGTGAACATGCACAGGTGTTTTACTAGATATCAACAAACACCAAAAACTGAGGGGAAACATTTCACCTTTAAGATTCAATATGCCATAAAGTGATCAAAACTTACCTTGAACTATTTTCCATTCACCATTGGCACAGGTAACAGGGAATGAATAGATCAATCCAGATGGTACATTGTAGGAACCATCAGAATACACTCCCATTGAAACGAAGGTACCCTAACATTACAATGGAAAAGAAAATAAGCCGATCTGAAAGCAAATACAGAAGAATCCTAAGTACAGAAAAATCAAAATGTAGCCAACCTGGGGAGTTCCAAGAACCCAATCGCGAATGTGGTCACAAGCAGCACTAGCAGCAGATAGTGCACTTGAAAGCTTTCTAGCCTTAATAATTGCAGCACCACGTTGTTGAACAGTGGAAATGAATTCTCCATTCAACCTAAATAGAGAAAAGTTAGCACGCTTCAATATACAAATATTTTGAAAAAAGAATTTGCTAAGATCATACTCCCCCAGTTCCTTTTTAACTGTTGTTTTTGTAGAGAATTTGTTTCTATTTACATGTCATTATCAAAATTGAATGCAATATGAACTATTATTTTGCAAATAATACCCTTCACTATTTATGGCAGTGTAAAAGGCGAAATGAGATCATAAATAGTTAAGGATGGTTTAGTAAAAAGACATAATTTCATCGAAAGTAACAAAATTTAACGTTTTCTTGTTATGTGTAAATACCTACAAAACGTCTAAAAATGAATGGAGGGAGCGAGTTTAAAGTGTTTGTGATATACCATGCATCGTCGGAAACAAGTTGACGGACAGGCTTCTCCCCAGCTGGGGTGTTAACAGTTGCATGGTTGACATCAGGATACTGGGTTGATGAATGATTACCCCAGATTATGACATTCTTTACATCAGAAACTTGAACATTCAATCTTTCGGAAATTTGTCCCAAAGCCCTATTGTGATCCAGTCTAGTCAAACAAGAAATGTTTCTTTCTGGAATAGATGGAGCGAATTCCTTCAAGATCAATGCATTGGTATTTGCTGGGTTAGCAACAACCAGAACCTGCAAGATATTGCAAAGCCTTCTGTAAATTTTCCAAAACAAAAAAAAAACGCATACAATACAACTAAACTGCTTGTTTTCTAATAAAAAGGTACTCAGTTCATGAATAAAATTAGACTCCTTGGCAATGAAATCGCGTGGACTTCATCATACAGAATACCCTTCCCAAGCACCTAAACTCATGTGAAAATTTGCATCTCCTAAACCTCAAAGGGGCAAAAGTTTGGCATACACATACAAGAATTTAGATACAACTGCATACACTAGAACTCTTGATGTCTTCATTGCGAAACTAACAAATAAAATCAATATATTCAATCATAGTTTATTGGTCTTACATGTATATCTTTTTGACATTTTTTTGACATAATAATAGTATTTTAAATAAGGTCAGACTGGCTGGTACAATTGGTCTGACAAACCGCCTGTCATATAATCAATATGAACCACTAATTGGATAGAAAATGCATACAAAAGGGTAAAAACTTGTTCTACATGACCAATTTAGTAGTACCGCTGGTTCAACCACAAGTTTTATTACCAAGAAATGAAATGTTATAGATTTATATGATCTTTATACAATTGAAAATGGAGTGACATAATAGAATAATATATTACATATGGAGTTACAAAAATATTAATGATTATTGATAATGTTATATGGCTGTTTCTTCTCAGATAATGTCTACCAAAATATGGTAGGGATTTTGCAAGTAGGATATGATCATTTTTTAAAAAATAAAAAAAACTTGGTAGTATAAATTTAAATGTAACGTTTTTTGCGGACCCCTTCCCGATATGCAGGAGCTTTAATGCACCGAGCTGCCCTTTTTCAATATATAATTATATACCAGTTCTCAAGCAGTTAGCCATTGACCCGATGCCATGAAAAGTCCATTACAACATTGGATACAAACTTGCAGAAGTCTGAGTTAATGATGAAAGGGATTACCTTGCAGTTGGCAGCAGCATGCTTCTCGAGGGCAGAAGCCTGAGACTTGTAAATAGAGACATTCTTAGACATCACATCCTTCCTCTCCATACCTTCTTTTCTTGGGAATCCACCAACCATGACAGCAATATTGACTCCGGTGCATGCCTCAACAACATCGGTTGTAGCAACAACACCTGAAACAAATAATTTCACACAACTTCAAACCAAGTCGACCACGCATACAAGCAATTATTAAATAAAACCGTATCGAGTCTCAGATTCCAACCCATCAAGTTCACGAAACATTTAATATGGAGGATAAGTTATACCTTTAAGAAGTGGAAATGCGGCATCCACCAACTCCATTTTAACTCCATTCAATGACTCTGCTGCAGGAGCAATATCAAGCATGTGAAGAATAACGGGTTGATCAGGACCGAGCATCACTCCCCTGGCAATCATAGGGACAAGAGCATAACCAATTTGCCCTGAAATTTGACCAAACATTATATCAGTACAGCAAAATCAACCGACCCAGATTTCCTCCATGTCGTTAGATCAATGTTAGACGGTCTAGATTAAAGGCCGGAAAATTAATCAACAGCATTATAAACCGCAGATTAAATCCAGTAGTCACTACTACATTTCCAACTATGAACATGCAACTTTCTTATGCAGGCCATATCACAAATTCACACAATGTAAACCCACTACACATGAAATTTGGAAGGGCTAGATTAAATATCGATGAAATTAATTAAGAAAATTTAGAAAATACATGAGTAAATACTCAATTTGATCCCTCGCAGTTTTCTCGGGCCAATTAAGTCACAAAAAAATAAATCCAAACTAGTAGCGACATTTTTATACCGAGGACAAATAAGTCCATCCGTCGTAATGAATCAGGATTAATTTGTCCTCGATATTAAAAAGGTGAGTAAATTGGATCAAGAGCAAATTGTGAGAGACCAAATTAAATTTTCACTTCAAATAAAATACATAAATAGATAGATCAATCAAACAATCAATTAACAGCTACATATAAAAGATTCAAAAATAGAACACTGATCAATAAAATAAAACTACACAAATAACAACATAATAATAAATAAATAAATAAATAAACACAAAACATCATCGTCATTCATCACATGATCAGATCCGAACCCATGAACAGATCAAGATTGAAACGAAACAAAGACAACATTTTGAAACGAACCCATTATTTAAAATCATAAGAATCATCAGAAAAACATGGTTAGATCATAGATCTCGAATAAAAATGCAAAAACTAAGATCAAAACATGGGCGATGAAAACAAAGTGAAGGAACAGTAGAGAAGAGATTATGGTGATGAAAGGAGTACCTGCGGCACCAGTGACAAGGACACGAACTGGGTCTTTGGCCATTTTTTATGAAATGAAAGGAATCGAAAATGGAAGATTGAAGAGAAGAGTTTTTGTTTCAGAGAGAAAAGAGTGAGTGAGGTAGTGTTTGTGCTTGTGTGATTTGTGGTTTTATTTGTGTGTGTGGAGACAGGGTTGCCACGGTATGAGTGAAACGACACTTCTTTGTTGCGTTTAAGGAATGATTCTGGTTTAGTAATCCAAAGTTCGGCCACAAAACAAGTAAAGTCTCGTTAAAAATTGTTACGCTCAAAAATGAAAAAGTTGAATATATTTCGTTTCTACAAAATCACGAGTTTTTAAGTTTAATCAATTATTAAATTTCAATGGTAATTTTAGTCCTCCGTAGTATTGTAGTTTGCAAAAATAGTTCATATTTTAAAAACTTTATATAAAACATCGATATTTTTCATCCTCCAAGATAGTCCCTATAAAATGCAAATAGGGACTTAAAGTGGAAGGAAAAAATGTGTAGATTAAACTTGAAAGTTTGTAATTTTGTAGGAACTAAAAACATACCCAAATCAAAATTGAATTTGGATTCTCAAACTAATTCGTTATTTAGTGGAACTCATTAATTCAATCACTAGTTTGTTTAAGGAATGGTTTAAACAATAAAATTTATAATTGTCTTGGATATCCAAAATTTATATTCTTTCTCAAATTTGTTTTCCCTGAAAATGACAATGGGGATCGAAACTAACAAATAAGTAAAGGAGTTCAGGTTTGGTTTTCAACATTCAACATAACAATTTTGATATTTTTGTCAATTCAATTAAGATTTAAAGACTTTTTATTTTGCATTTATTATTTGGGTTTAATTTATACATGAAAATATATGTGGTCTCGAAAAATGGAAAAAAGAGAATCGTCTAGATTTTTTAAAAGCAAAGATGTGAATTACGAGGGATTGGTCGCCGAAATATGAACCGAAGACTGAGATTGATATACCTGAGAACAATACTTTTTTGTTATCGAGAGATATATTAACAGTTGCGGAGGCAATTGTCATTTGTAGGGAAAGGCCCTTTGTGGATGATTCTCTCTTCTTTCCCTTTTTTCCGACGAACGGAAAGGCTATAACGACCCAGGAAATGGTGAAGTACGTCCTCGTTCAATTCTTTCAAAGTAATTGGATCCTTTTGTGTCATCTTCTCTCCCTTATGTGCCCACAGGTGAGGCACACCAGGCCATGTGCGAGGCGTGTGCGTCTCTGGGAAATAACAGCTTTTTGATATTTTTCTCATGCGGGTTTGAGGAAAAAGCGCAATTTTTCAACTCAAACCCTCTTGGAAATCAACCTATAAATACAACTCTTCTCATTCACAGTTATTCATTCAGAACAAAGTGGTTCAAGAGGAAGGCAATCACTAGGAGCTTCAAGGGAGAAGTTTGTCCTTGACCTTAGTCTCTAGGGTATGTTTTATTCTTTTTGTAATTTTGTCTTTAGTTAGCATGAGTAACTAAACCCTAATTGGGTAGGATTATAATATGAAACTTCATTTGTTTATTGGATCTTTTTAATTCAATTATTTTATTCAGTTATGTTATAATTTCTATTTAATTTTCCTATGCAAAAGTCTTAATGTTCTCATTGGACCAAGGGAACGTGATATACCTATGGTTGGTGCCTGAACCTAGAAATAGAGCAAACTCTCTTTTTCGAATGTTGCATATTGAATTTTATTATTTGCCCTTTGACAAGGTAGACGAGGGAGTATATTGTCCGTTTGTAGAACTACTAAGGTAAAAGAAGAGTATGTGATGAACTTCTACGATTCATAGACGAAGTTGGAGCCTTTAGATGACAATTTAGGAATACCAATTCTTTTATGTTTCAATTACCTTTGAGAGAGTAAGTCCCCACTATACTATTTTGTATGTTGGCCTACTTGACCCTATAGGATTGACGACCCTGCACCCTTTAGTGTTGCGTATAATGTTAGAGTGGTCAGCAGGTGAAACTTGACAGCTTAAGGGATATATTGTCCCACAAACTCATCACTTGAATAGAACCCAAGAAGCATGGTTATCATAATGAAAAGATAAAAAAAAACTGAAATGAATGGTGAAATTTTGTAACTAAGTAGGAAGAACACAATGTGAATGCAAACAATCAAATAGAAACAAGAAGAAGAATAATTAAGTGTTTTCAGAAAGAAAACAAAGAATCAAAGAAAATATGAATGAACAGATTGAGAAATAGAGAAAAAAAAATTCTATTTTGTTTTGAATGGTGATACTGGTGAGAAATTCGAGAACACAAGGAGAATGATTCAACCCAAGAAAGCATAAAGAACAAATAAGAACCATAAAAAAAGAATGTAAATTCCATAATTTATACCTCTTTGATCCTCTATACCTCTACGATCCTCTGTCCCTCTTCAATCCTTTGTACGTTTGCTCTTAGATGGAATAAATTTCCTAATCTTTTGTACCTCTGATGTATCTTAGGATCCTCTTTGGAGCAGCTAGGTGTGATAAGTACCTTAGTGATCCTATGAGTTTTTGTGTAGAATATAGGATTATCCTTCTCATTTGTATCTTTGATTAGTTGTAATATGGGTTTTGTAGATGACATTGCTTCAATATTTATCTTGCATACCTTCTTTGATGCATCATAATCCCTTTGCTTGTTCTCATAAACTCAATTTCCAAAAAATATGTTGATATCCCCATACCAGTCATCTCAAACTCTTTCTTCATATCCTCTTTTAATTAACTATCCAATTTTTCATTGCTTCCAATCATTAATACATCATCAACATAAATTCAAAACATTATTATATCTTTATCAACAGTTTTTCTCACATATACACCATGCTCAATGATGCATTTTATGAAACCAATGTCCCTCAGAAACTTGTCTAACATCTTGTTCCATAATCATGGTTCTTTCTTGAGTCAATATAGTGTTTTCTTGAGCTTATACACTTTGTTTCCTAATTCTTCATAATAAATCCATAAGGCTGCATTATGTATACTTCTTCATCCAGAGGGCCATTTAGAAAAGCTGACTTTACATCCATTTGATGTATGGATAAGTTGTTGATGTATGTTATGGTAGTTACAAGTATAATAGTTTCAATCTATGCAACATGTGCACATACTTCATCAAAGTCTATTCCTTCATCAAAAATCATTTGGTATATGCTTCCCTTTAAGAATGCATTTGACCATATTCATTGTGGTTCTATTCTTCCTTTCAGCACTCCCATTCTATAGTCGAGTGTATGGTCGAACAATATCATGAGTTACCCTTTCATTATCATAGTACTTAGAAAATACATGGGAAACATATTCCCCACCACCATTTATTCTTAGAGTTTTGAGTTTATGACCACTTTGTATTTCAAACATAACTTCAATTTTCTAAATACTTCTAAGACATCATTTTTCTTATGAATCAAGAAAGTCCATAGTTTTATGGTAAAATCATTTATAAAGCTAACAAAATATTTGTTACCTCTAATAGAATTAACTTGCATAGGTCCACAAACATCATAATACACAACTTATAATAAGCATCTTATCTTGCTTATAACATCTTTGGGAATTTTCCTTTGTGCTGCTTGGACTGAACACAATCTTCACAAATCTCATCAGGTATTTGAATTTCTAGCAAACCCGTCATCGACTTATGTCTTTGCATATGATTCAAGTCCTTGAAAATCAAATGACCAAGCTTACAATGTCATAATCATTCATCTCTACTTGTTGCATTCAATAGGCATTTGTGCTCCATAACATCAAGCTCTATCTTGAATGTTATGTTCTTAGACTTAGGTGTCTTCAACACCAAGTTACCTTTTGTATCTATTACTCTTAACATTCAATTTTCCATATTCACCTTGTATTTCTTTTCAAGCAATTGCACAATGCTGGGAATATTACATTTCATACCTTGTATTTATTTTCTTTTGATGGATACATCCTAAGTGTGCTTGATACTTGAGAACTAGTCCCTTATTCCATTAATAAGATATGAGCACTCAATATCAAGATACCATCTATCACCACTATTAACATCTTCTTTTATGGTTACCATTAGCATGACATGATCATCATCATATTCTTGTCTTGCAATTTTTTGCCTCATATTCATTTGAATATTTCTTGAAGTAGCATTCATCAACAAAGTGACCATACTTCTGAAAAAACTAGCATTGAACATTACTTTTGTCAAATATTTTCTTGCCATATCTTCCTTTATTGCTATTTCCAACTCTATGATTTCCATTGAAACCACCACGATTGCTATTATTGTTCTTCTAATTTTAGGAACTACTTTTACCTTGTGATCCTTGCCATTTGAATTATGATAGTTTCTTCTTACTTTGTTGCTTGCCCACTTTCGCTTTCCTTAGTCATCACTTATCTTTATTGTTGCATTGTGATTTCAAATCAACTTCACTCTTTGACTTCTCAAAAACTATTTCATTCACACGCTACTCATGAGCTTCAAAAGAACCCTACAATTATTCCTTTGTGATTGTAGCAAGATCCTTTGCTCTATCATAACAATCACTACAATATCAAATCTTGATGATAGAGATCTCATAATCTTTTCAACCAATGATTTCTCTGACATAATTTTTCCACAAGATTTCATTTGGTTCTTTGATTTCTAGTTCTTGTGAAGAAATAATTGATGATTTCTTTTCTTTCATTTGTAAAAGCTCATATTGTCTCTTCAGGGTTTATAACCTAACCTTCTTGATTTGATCGGCACCACCATAAGTTTTCTTCAGTGTATCACATGCTTCTTTTCTTTGTGCGCAACTCTTTCTTTATCAATGGCGCAATCACCAAGGGGCTCTATCCCATTTTGCACCAAATCCCAATCATCTTTGAAACCAAACACCATCTTCATTTGTTCGCACCAGCTATAAAAAAATTCTTTCCGTCAAGAATTGGAAGGTTTTCAAAAAAGTTTTCGTTTGTGCGCGTCGCCATTGATGAATCTCTATGATCTCAACCAGAGCTCTTAATGCCATATGTTGAAAATGGAACTATTTACTTAGTTCACACACACAATGTTGTTATCAAAGAAGAAGATAATAGAGAAAACAATTCCGAGAGTGTATTTTTTTTTTAATTTCAATTAATCACTATTACATTTACAATATTCACATATACATTGGTTATTTATACACCCTTTGAGATACAACTTTATCTCTCAACAAACAATTAACTAATTAACTGAACTCTAACTAACTATCTAAAAACAGTTATACACTCCTATCCCTATTGTTACTTATATCACAAGTAATCTTTTGTTATTGGCTAAATTGAATTACAACTCTCAACACAAATAATACTTATAATGTTGTTATATTTAGAAACATGAAAGGTTGTACTTAAGTGGTCAGCATAAAAGGATTTAAGAGCTCACAAATAAAATTTCATTATAAATAAACATTGCACAAACAGTTAAAAAGTAAATATTTTATTAGTATCAAGATTAAAACATTTTATGAGAATTTAAATTTAAATATAAATATGGGGTCCAAATTTAATATCCAGGTGGAATGCAATTAGGGAAGGAAACATTCGTTTTTGCCAAGTTCTTTGTCCAACTTGTTTCAATGAACTGTAATTTGGCTTTCAAAATTTGACGTTCAAGGCTGCTAAATAACTCTCAAGCTGCAATTATACTTGGAACGAATAAGTATAATGATAGACCTATTCAAATATATCCATTTTGAGCTAAATGATTCTTTAATGATTAAATCAAAGTAAACAAACAACTACACACATAGATTTAATTTGTATAAATAGTGTATAATTTTTTTTAAACATGTATCCAATCAAATTACGTTATATAGAGATTTGTGAATATATTTTAAAAATTAATATATAAAATTGGCACTTCGGTGCATAGAAATTAATCTATCTCTTTGTAAAAAAAAGGTTTAATAGGTCATTTGATCCCCTAATTAATTTCAAGTTTTCATTTTGGTCCCATAACTAATAAAACTCATGTTTTGGT
>Ga0315914_1007133_pt1 | contig 15591 bp, 12 predicted proteins | sample MpolenodulesMG_FD_203920 | JGI IMG/M metagenome (GOLD analysis project Ga0315914, IMG submission 203920) | Medicago polymorpha root nodule microbial communities from Los Angeles, California, United States - elongated nodules | ecosystem: Host-associated > Plants > Roots > Nodule | place: USA... | reverse complement strand
TCCCCGCAGACTCACAGTCACAACATGATTTTTGCTAATAATGAAAGTGACTTATATCTGATTAGATTTCCTTAATAATGAAGTTGAATCTATAAATCATGTTTTTAGTCAGAAAACTTCGAGTCAAGGCTACAAGTTAGAATCTATTCTAGAGTCAAAAGCAATGCTGCCTAAACGTTTCAATCAATTTTGTGTCCAAAATCAACGTTGTCTCCTGCAAAATTTAGTCCAAACATGTACTTAGCTGAATCTCTATATCAGACTAGTTACTTAAACTGTAAAATTCTCATAAATGTGTCACCCCTCTTTTGAAGTTTGATTGATCCTATAGTAGTATAACTGATGAGCCGTTAACACTGCAGCGAATTCCAGATGAGTTTATAAAAAGATTTGGGAACGAACTCAACAATGTTGCTACGATTACTGTTCCTGATGGCCGTGAATGGGAAATGGGACTGAAGAAATGTGGCGAACATGTTTTCCTTACCAACAATTGGCAACAGTTTGTAGAATACTATTCTATTTATTATGGCTGTTATTTAGATTTCAAATATGAAGGGAATTCAAGGTTCAATGTTGTTATATACGATACAACTTCTGTTGAGATTTCTTATCCATTCCAAACCCGGAGGACTAATGGTGAGAAAAACATTAAGGGTCCTAACTCTGCTTCCAGTAGAGCAAAATGTGCTGCCGAATTCAACCCAAAAAACCCTTATTTTCATTCAAAATCCATCAGGGGCTTTTTTGCAGTAAGGATTTTACTTTCTGGTTTTTAAAGTTTCGGTATGATTTATATTTATGGTGCCATTTTAATTGACCTCTCCTCCATTGTGCAGTATGTTCCTTCTAGTTTTGCTGAAAAGTATCTGACGCTAAAGGTTCCGTTCAAGCTCCAAAATTCTCAAGGAAAGCAGTGGGAAGTTTATTGTGTATTGCATGAAAAAGGAAAATCACAAATGCGAATAACAGGTGGATTCAGTAAATTTGCAAGGGAAAACAATCTATTAGAGGGAGTTACATATGTGTTTGAGCTGATCAAGAGGAAGCCTGTTGTTGTGCTACAAGTTACAGCAATTTGCACAGTTTAAAATTCTTTCACATTTGTTTATTCATCAATTCTAATTTATTTCACAGATTTTTCTTTTAATGTCTGGACTATTGGTGAAATACATAAAGCGATAATAATTATTGCTTATTGCAATGCAGCCTCCACAGGGAAGGTCTGCCCAGTCAATGACAGAAAAGGAAGTAAGGGAATCCAAACATTTTAAGAAGGCCATACTTCCCTCGCCCATTCCTGACAAAGAGATAGTAAGTTTCCCTTTCTGTTTTAGTTACTGTCATTCTTTGCTTTCTGCTAAATAGTAAAAAAGTATATGTGATTTGGTTTTTAAGTTAATAACTCGAAACTGTGACGTTGGATTGTCTATGTCTCTGATCTGCTAAAAAGTAAAAAACCATAATAAGAAGAATTAAAAAATTCAGTGATGAGAAAAACAGCATGAAAATATTCAGCTTTGGATTTGTCTATGTCTCTGATTTGGTTTGATGTTAATAACTCAAAACTGTGACTTTAGATTGTTGGAGACAGAATTTCCAAATACTACCTTTCAAGTTAGAACTGAATCTAGGCAAAAACAATTCTACTTGAGAACACTCGAACATGTCCAAATCAAATGTATGTGTCTAGAATCATTTTTTTCCCTTGAAAAACTACTTTTAAACATTAAATTGGGGAAACCTCGAACATGTTACCCTCCTTTTGAAGTTCCGTATTATAGTATAACAGATGAGCTGTTATCACTGCAGAGAATTCCAGATGAGTTTATAACAAGATTTGGGAATGAACTCAAGAATGTTGCTGCAGTTACAGTTCCCGATGGTCGTGATTGGAAAATGAGATTGAAGAAACGCGGCAATGACATTTTCTTTTGCAACGAATGGCAAGAGTTTGCAAAATACTATTCGTTAGGATATGGTTGCTACCTATCTTTCAAATATGAAGGAAATTCAAAGTTTAGTGTTATTATATTTGATGTAACTTCGGTTGAGATTTGCTATACGCTCAAAACTCCAAGTACTAATGGAGAAACAAACACACAGTGTCCTACTCCTATGAAAAATTCCAGGGTTGAAACAAGTAGCAGTCAAGGGAAAAAACTTAAAATCATGTTTGAACATGCTTCTAAAACTGCAAAGGATGCTGCCAATGAATTCAATCCAAAAAACCCTTATTTTTGTTCAAATATAGCTAAGCGAAATCTTGTGGTGAGAATTTTACTTTGTGGTTTTTGGCTTAAAGTAAATGTTGAGTTATTTATATTTTGACTTAAATCGATCTCTCGTCTATTGTGCAGAATGTTGCTTCTAAATTTGCTAAAAAGTATCTAATGCCAAATGTTCCAATCGCACTCCAAAATTCTCAAGGAAAGCATTGGAAAGTTCATTGTAAATTCTATAATCCCAAATCATTCTCAATGCAAATAACAAGGGGATATTCGAAATTTCTAAAGGACAACAATCTGACACATGGAGATTATTGTGTGTTTGAGTTGATCAAGAAGAAGCCGGTTGTGCTAAAAGTCACAATGTTTCGTGCGGTTGACTACGGAAAATAACAGCTTATGTATTCTCTCTACTGTGATGATGAACGAGACACAATGTTGCATGCTATATCTTGTTTTGATATTTGCTAACCAGTAATAGGCTCTTATGTATTTTTCTTTGTATTGCTTTTATGGGATGTTTTTGCCTTTTGGAACATGATGCAATGTAGAAGATTAGAACCTTGCCAGCAGCTTGAGGAATTGTTGGACTAGACATGTCTTCAAACTTATATGTGAAATTATAATGGAATCCTAATTTTATATGTTGCCTGATGAAGTTGCAATGCAATCAATGTCCGATGTGTTTAGATATTTGATTGGATGCTAGATTAGGTTCCATCTAAATTGCTGGATTATTAATCATAGAATACCATAGTGGGCAAAGAAAATAATTTCCTGCTCATGTGTAGAATTTAGGTACACATTTTAAAGGGGATAAATATATGTAAAAACGACACACATTTTAGTTAAAAAATATATTTGTAATACTAAATTTAGTGGGTTAGCTCATAAATAGTCTTAGAATTACCATTCATACATTAGATCTTAAGAATAATTTAAATTTTCAAATTAGTCTCATTAATGGACAAATGCATTTGATTTTGTACTTTTATTTTTTTGAAGAGGTCACTCTTAAAACATCCTTCTGCAGCAGAAGCACGGGAAACAAGATTGAGGAACATGCTAAACTTGTTGGACTCTCGATATATATGAGATTTGAACCCTCTAATTCTTAGCGTGTATCCATACGACAAATTTGTTAGAAATATAGATATTTGAATTAATATTCAATGGATAAGATTTTGCAAGACAACATGAGGTATACAAGTCGACTAAAGTTTATATGACACCCTTTCAGTTTATTCATCAACTCATCACCTTCATCTTTAGGCATTGGCGGGACATAGTTAAACAACTTACCATGGATAATGGTCATCTCACCAATTGGAAGAGGAAAGCTATTGGCCATCTTATGTCACCTCTATGTAAACTTCATGCATAGTTCTTGATCAAAAATAACCATGGTTTATATTAGCAAGGTAATAAAGACCACATGCATCTACCACATCCTAGAATCATTTAAGATTCCTTGACAATTTTTGAAGATCGATTATCTTTTTGTCATTGTTGGTGCACTTTAGCGATTTAGCATATTCCTAAAAAAAAAAAATAACGATAACATTAACACGAATATATAAATAAAATAAATAAATATCAATAGTAAAGAAAAGATAAACACGTCTCGTGAGCTTAGTTCATTTGGTTGGGACATTGCATAATTTATTTAGGGGTCGGGGTATGAACTCCGGACACCCCATTTCTCCACGTTTAATTGTGTAAGCTCCAGCCACTAAGCTACTAGACCAACAAAGAAAAAAGATTAATACAATTATAGTCATAAGAGAGCGAGACACAACATCTCCATTTAAAATTTCAAAGACATTATGTATACAAGTCATCTCTCCAGATTTCACATTTATTTATTCATGAATGTCTAACCATCATAAAACATAAAAAAATATTATGTTTGGGATAAGAGCAGGAGACTACCCATTATTAAATTAAGAATATATTTCTGACAACTCCTTTTTATACTCGTTTGGTTTCTTTTCTTTCTATTTTTGTCTGTGTGTTATTTGCCTTTGCTTTCTCCTAGTTTATACAAGGTCACATCAGCGTCACATTGATTACTACTAAACTAAATAAATGCATAACGTAAAGTTGAACACATTTGAGTTATCATTATTATTATTATTTGCAACAATGAAGACTCGCCGGAGAAGATGTGTTCTGTCACCGTCACCGTCGCCGGAGAAAGATTCCAAACATTTCATGAAAGCCATACTTCCTCCTCCAGATCACACCAAAGAGATAGTATGTTTCATTTTCAAAATCTCAAACTTTGAGGAATGTATAATGCTGATACTTCTTATTTATTATGGATTATATTCAAAATTTCATCATCAAAACAATAGCTTCAAATATTTGTGGAAATAATGTGTACCTAGCCCTACCTTGTTTTATATTTTTATTTAGTTGTTTTGCCATGTCTCCTAGGTCTATGAATGTTGTGTTTACGAGAATTGGTTTTGCCATCCAAAAAGGTTTAGCGGCGCAGCTTGTTGCCAGCTTGCCTTCTATTCAAGTGTAAATAATGGTTTATAATAAAATAAATTTCGATTAATGTATGTAAATCTAATATTATTATTATTAAATATTAGTGTATGTTTGGTTCTAACATTGTAAAATTTGATTTTGAATCTTTGATTGAGCATGTGTTTTGGATTAGCTGAAGCTCTTAAACTGTAAAATTCTCATAAATGTGTCACCCCACTTTTGAAGTTTGATTGATCCTATAGTAGTATAACTGATGAGCCGTTAACACTGCAGCGAATTCCAGATGAGTTTATAAAAAGATTTGGGAACGAACTCAACAATGTTGCTACGATTACTGTTCCTGATGGCCGTGAATGGGAAATGGGACTGAAGAAATGTGGCGAACATGTTTACCTTACCAACAATTGGCAACAGTTTATAGAATACTATTCTATTTATTATGGTTGTTTTTTAGATTTCAAGTATGAAGGGTATTCAAAGTTTAATGTTGTTATATATGATACAACTTCTGTTGAAATTTCTTATTCATTCAAAACTCCAAGTCCTAACTCTGCTTCTAAAAGAGCAAACTGTGCTGCCAGTGAATTCAATTTCAACCCAAAAAACCCTTATTTCCATTCAAAATCCGTTTACGGTAATTTTGCGGTGAGGATTTTACATTCTAGTTTTTGAGTTATATATATATATATATATATATATATATATATATATATATATATATATATGGTTCCATTTGAATTGACCTCTCCTCCATTGTGCAGTATGTTCCTTCTCATTTTGCTAAAAAGTATCTGACGCTAAGGGATCCGTTCAAGCTCCAAAATTCTCAAGGAAAACAGTGGTTAGTTTCTTGTGTATTGAATACAGAAGGAAAATCACCAATGCGAATAACAGTTGGATTCAGTAAATTTGCAAGGGAAAACAATCTATTAGAGGGAGTTACATATGTGTTTGAGCTGATCAAGAGGATGCCTGTTGTTGTGCTACAAGTTACAGCGATTTCCACGGTTAAAAAATCTTTCACATTTGTTTATTCATCAATTCAATTTTCTTCCACAGTTTTTCCTTTTAATGTTTGAACTGTTGCATAAAGTGTGAATTGTTATTCATCAATTCAATCTCGATGTTTGAACTTAATGCATAAGGTGTGAATTGTTATTGCGATGCAGCCTTTGGAGGGATCCAAACGTTTTAAGAAGGCCATACTTCCCTCGCCCATTCATGACAAACAAATCGTAAGTTTCAGTTTCCCTCCGTGTTTGAGTTACTGTCATTCTTTTTGCTTTCTGCCAAATAGTAAAAAAAATCTCTAATCAGAAGAATTAAAAAATTCACTGATAAGAAGAAAAGCATGAAAATATTCAGCTTTGGATTTGTCTATGTCTCTGATTTGATTTGAAGTTAATAACTCGAAACTGTGACGTTGGATTGTTGGAGACAGAATGTCCAAATACCACCCTTCAAGTTAGAACTGAATCTAGGCAAAAACAATTCTACTTGAGAACACTCAAACATGTCCAAATCAAATGTATGTGTCTTGAAAAACTACCTATAAACATTAAATTAGGGAAATCTCAAACGTGTTACCCTCCATCCTTTTGAAGTTTGGTATAATAGTATAACCAATGAGCTGTTATCACTGCAGAGAATTCCAGATGAGTTTGTAACAAGATTTGGGAACGAACTCAACAATGTTGCTACAGTTACAGTTCCCGATGGTCGTGATTGGAAAATGAGATTGAAGAAACGCGGCAATGACATTTTCTTTTACAACGAACGGCAAGAGTTTGCAAAATACTATTCGTTGGGGTATGGTTGCTACCTATCTTACAAATACGAAGGGAATTCAAAGTTTAGTGTTATTATATTTGACGTAACTTCTGTTGAGATTTGTTATCCATTAAAAACTCCAAGTGTTAATGGAGAACCAAACACAAAGTGTGCTAGTCCTAGGAAAAGGTCCAAGGTTGAAACAAGTGAGTGTCATGGGAAAAAGGCCAAAAGTGTGTCTAAACATGCTTCTACAAGAGCAGAGGTTGCTGCCAATGAATTCAACCCAAAAAACCCTTATTTTTGTTCAATAATCGCCAAGACGAAATATGCGGTGAGGATTTTACTTTATAGCTTTTGGTTAAAAGTAAATGTTGAGTTATTTATGTTTCCACTAAATTGATCTCATCCATTGTGCAGTATGTTCCTCATGATTTTGCTGTGAAGTATCTGAAACCAAATGTTCCTACAAAGCTCCAAAATTCTGATGGAAAACAGTGGGAAGTGTTTTGCGTGCCAAATACTGTCGGATCATCGTCGATGCGAATAGTGAAGGGATTTCCTAATTTTCTAACGGACAACGATCTGTCACATCGAGATTGTTGTGTGTATGAGCTCATCAAGAAGAAGCCGGTTGTGCTAGAAGTCACAATGTTTCGCGCGGTTGACTATCTTGACTAACGACATGTGCATCCTTTCAGCTGTGATGTTGCAAGCTATGGGTGGTTTCGGTACCCAACAGTCACTACTGCACTTGTTTAATTTGTGTTTGATTGTATTAATAGGATTTTTTTGAAGAATTGTAGGATGAATGATAAGAAAGCATATTTATGAGAATCGACTATTGTTTAATATTTTGTTTTTCTGGCTTACTGTGTTATTGGTACCATGTTTTCACCGTTTCACCGCCACAGTGACTAATCTCGGTAACCAATCCTGTGGGGATACACAAGGTGGTTTCTCCCCTTTCAACCGGGTTTTTTCCATACCATTAACTATTGTTTAATATTAATCAGTTAGATTTAAACAAAATAAAATAATGGATGTTGTAAGTTATTATAATTTGTAGAGACTGGATGAGACATTCTAGTTGAATAAGTAGTCTACTAAGCTGAGTTAACAGTTATGGTGGAAATAATTACAAACAAATATTAGTTGTTAATATGATATATTAGTAGTGGGTTCAACCTTTGGATAATCTTCTTAAAATATTTCAAGTGTTCTATTTCAGCCACTTGAGCTATGTTTTGGGGAAGTTGCAATTGAAAATCTGGCATCTATCATATCTATTTTGTTGTCACTTGAGACATAGTTAAAAAGTGAACACCTAAAGTAAATTGTAGGATATTGTTAAGGTTAGTAATTGAAATAAGATAGCTAAAAAAAAGCGTAGATAATAAGATAACCTACCTAATATAAGAAATACTTTTGTAAGTTTTGTCCTGATTAATTATGGCTCAAATATCTTATGTTAATTGATTCATTAGTTTATAAACTCTCTAAGGCTTTGTTTTGTAAAACTAAGTAAGTTAGTTGATAGTTTTTTTAAGGGACATTAGTTGATGGTTGAAAGGTTAAATTGTAAGTTGTTACTGATGGTTTAAAATTGAAAACCTTGATGATTGAAATTGAATTTAGTTGTTGTACATATAAAAATACATAACTATTTAATTATTAAATATTTTTTTTTGTATGGAAATGGAGTTAGGGTTAGCATTGAAATGAAAACATCCATCCTTAACACTACTTAGGATTGGTATGTCTAATCCACTCTTAAACACTACGTGTAATTTTATAATTGTTATTTTTTCTACAAAGCTTTGTACGAAAGTATATATTTTATTTTGTCATATCCACTCTATTTACTATATTTTAATATTAATCATATTTAAACAAAATAGAATAATGGATGTTGTAATAAATGGCAGAGTCGGGAAGAGACATTCTAGTTGAACAAGTAGTTGACTAAGTTGAGTTATGAAAAAAAGAAAATTCTTTAGGTGTTCTACATCTATCATATCTATTTTGTTGTCGATGAGACATTGATATAAAGTGAACCCCTAGATTGATTATGAAATTGTAGGATATTGTTGAGATCAGTGATTGATATAAGATAGTTTCAAAAGGTCGATTCTTTAATTATTGAGTTTCATAATGTAAAAATAATTAGAGAATAATTTATGTTTCATGATAGATAGAATGAAAAATGAAGGCACTTACATGTGATTTGTTTAAACGTATATGCAGTTTTTACTATGTGTTGAATTGAATAGACAATAAACATTGGTTGCCAAAGTCAAAATCTAAAGTATAAAAGTTAATTTTAGTTTACTATACTATACATATGAACCAAAAATATAAGAGAAACTTACAGAAGTCCTTCACTAGTTGAATACTAAATTGTCTCAAAGGCAATAAATCAAGATCTTCCTCTATTATATTTCATGATTATAAAAAATAAAATCTAACTCATCTCCCAGCTGGGCCATGTGATGTGAACTCTATTCTTTAATTTGGTGAGTTGGGAGATGGAAAGATAAAAGTAACAAATCATATATTGTTGATCATTAAGCTAGTTACTGAATTTGAGCTATTTCAACTAATATTTTGTGGAGAGATTGTGGTTTGGAGAAGAATGGACAATGATCACTGCCTTTGATTTTGAAAACTCCTTCAGGTGGATTTTCCCCCACAAGCTTCTCTTGGACATCTGGTGAAAGGGCGCGATCATCCAATGTTTGAATGTAAAAACGGCGAGCAGTACCATATTTTTCAGGAGATAAACACAGCTTCTCCATGAGTGGACCAATTGGACTAAGTCTCATTGAAACCATGGCTAAAGCAACATCCTGTATCACACAAGATATCAAATTTTACCAGATCAGATACTTATATAGTGAGAATCTATAAATCTGGCTGGAAATTGAGGTAATAATCTACAATAAAAATAGTCTTCGTTGTTTTAGATAACATCAGAAGATTGTTAAAGAAGAAGTCACGCACGACTACAGGGAGGATAAGACTGAAACTTCGAAAGAATGTTCAGCTAATGATAACTCCCTTGAATCATGAGCAAAAGTTAACTATGAAATAGAAAATAGGAGTTTCATGTGAAAAGAATAAAGTAAAACAAAAGGGATTAAGGAAAGAAAGCCCTCTAAAAAAGTAACAGTTCCCACTCACATGAATAGGAGGGCATGTTTTTCGTGAAGATAAAAGAAGTGAAAAAAATAATAAATAAAAAATAAAAGCTCCTTTCTAAAGAATTTGGAAAGGGGGACCATTAAACAAATCTAAAATACTTAATACTTAAGTTTTAGAGGAAAAAATAGATTTTTTTCTTTAATCTTAAAGCCAGGTTGAATACAAGCCAATTATTTTTGGAGTTCTGAGGGCATTATCTATTATGAATTTATGAATACCTTTTCAACTATCTTCACAACTAGAAAGAAATCTTGTTGTGCATCGTCTCAAAGAAATTACCCTAACACCAAATCATTTAGACAGAAAACAGCCCATCTGATTGTTAATGTATTTAGCATTTACAATTACCTCCTTCACTCTTCTCTTTTCCCAATGGATGTCGAGTTCGCCCCATAAGTGGGTCCCCCGCAAAGACGGCCCCATTTCGGGCCCCACGGGTAGGGATTTTTTCCTTTGTGGACGAGGGAGAAAATCCCACTGTAGGATGTTTGTGAATGGAGATGGGAATTATTCCCCCCCACCGGGTCCCTGTCCCTAAGAATATTACTACAAAATCCTTTTATGAATGTACACATGTTTACAAATACATCTCTTTTGGTCTTTTTTCCATTTAAAAGAATAATAATAATAATTTACAACAGAATAACACATCAGTCACTCTTGTTCCTATTATCTTAAAAAACCTCAAGTAGATTGAAATTTATCCTAAAAAAAATATAGAATTTACAATTTATCAATGTTGATGGGGTACCCGCGCTGCCCATGATGGGGGATGGGGACGAAGGACATTTTGAGGGGCGGGGACAGCCAGACAGGGGGAGCACTCCCCGCCCCCGCCTTGCCCCATTGACATCCCTACTTTTCCCTCCAACTATTTTATATAAATCACGAGTAGTGCCAGTGGCTTACATAAGACCCCATGTATCTTCCATGATACATTTAATCATATTCAATAATAATAACTAGAACCGGTATATCTATTGATATAAAAAAATAATGTGATAATTACTTATTTGGTATTACCACAGACAAGCTTTCCTCTTAAGCTATTAACAATGTATTTGGCACCACAGTAATACATTTCAGATGAAACCAACATTTCTTTCTGCATATTATAATATCTGATATTATTAAGTTGTATATTGCTTATTACCCTCCATCCAACAATTTCATAAAAATGAAAGAGAAAAAAAGGGAGAAAGTAAATTAAGTAGTGAAACAGCTTTTAGTTCTAAAGTTTTAATATTTATCACAACTTGTACAACTTTAAGCAGCCAACTTAAATGAATAGCAACAAAATATTTAGAAGGTAAAAAGTTAGAAATAGACTCAAATCCTGGATACCTTTGCTGGGGATTGATTAAAATACAAGCCTTTCATCTGCTCTTTCTCAAACATAAATCCTGTCGGGGGCTTTTCTTTACCATTACCATGGATCAGAAACTTTGATTCTTGCATGAACTGTTCAGCAGATCCTAGCTGCAGTGTAGATGATTTGTTATAGCAATTATAAGATCTTCCAAGAAAAATGCAAAATAAGATGTAATTTGAAAAGGGGAATTTGGGGCCTAACTCATCCTTACAAAACCGGCTTGTAAGGTGAGGATTGCCTCCTCTTTATATACTCTTCTCAAGAGTCTTATCTATCCGATGTGGGACTTGGGTTTTTCCCAATAGTGATCACATTTGGATTTGCTTTCTACAAAATACTTAAAGTTCTTTTGATTTCTCATTTCTCAGAAACAAAATTTTCAGCTTTCTAGAAACAGCTTTTATCATTAATTTCTATATTTATACTACTTTTGTGGTTAGTTAACATTTTTTACCAATGCAGATATGTCATAGGCAGCCTTATAGAGCAATGAAAGATTCCTTGAATTGTTCGCTAAGACTTTTAAGTTATAATCGTATAGTCTGTTATTGAAATTGAGACAGCCGTGTGACAGTAAATTTGTGATAATAGACGAAGATATTACCCCAATTAGTTGAGATTGAACAACCGATGTGAAACATGGAAGGGCGATATATGTACCATATTAATATTATATAATTGTACGAAATTATGACTGACATGGAAAGTTTAGTTGGCACACTATACATTGGATGAAAATGTTTTAGCTGTAGATTAAGGAATTTAAGTTTGATTTGAGAATCTATTCACCATATAATATGTGAACTCTAAAAAATTCAACTGGTCACATAAGTAAACGAAGAAAATACCTGATCAGCGAAAACATCAAACGGCCTTTTACCATCGGTCACCATTGTAGCACAAAGGAAAATCGCTTTTGAGATCTTGTGTGGATAGTGTTCCAATGCATAAGAAATGCAAGCACCACCAATGCTATGACCAACAAGAATAACCTGCAAAATTTCCATTTTTATGAAATATATACATAACAGAATGCAGGACAATAAATGCTTTAATTTCAATGTCACGCATCTGAACCTTTTCATCCTCAGGAAGGTTTTCAAGATAAACAGTTAAAGGTTTTGAATATTCTGCCAATGTAGTGACATTGTTGCTGTCTGTAAGATCAATTCCGGATCCTGTAAGATCTAATGCTACAGGCTGAAGTCCTACTTCTTCTAGAAGGGCAACAGTCTTGTACCAACACCATGCTCCAAAACCTTCTCCATGGATCAATACAAACTTCTTTGTTTTAATGTTCTCCAGAAGTTCTGGATCCTGGACAGAATATAGCATGTTATAACATGTTCAACCGAAAAGATTAAAATAGTATTGTTATACGCTATAATTTATCATTAATTTCTGAAATATGGCTAACAAAGTTTGTTAACAAATCTTTCGTGCAAACACAAGATTGTGAACCTATATATTGATAACTCAAATTCAAATCCTTTTCCATTCTAGGTTCAAGCTACACATTTGCCTCTCCCAAATATTAAGTATAATAATGTATGCATTAATCCAAACAACATTTCAAACAGCCTTAAGAAAAGGAGTTAGTTAGTGTGTGTTGGTTCTACGGTGGCGGAAATTGATCTTGATAGACTTGATTTTAGTTTTTTTTTTGCAATATAAAATTGATTTTAGTTGAAATTGAGTTTAAAACAAAATGATTTATATGGGATACTGAGTTTAAAACAAAATGATTTATATGGGATACATTCACATGAAAGTGAGTTGAACAATAAATTTGAATGCAAAAATCATGTTTGGAGGCAAAAGCTAGCTTCAAGTTAAAATCAATTCTAAAGACAAAATCAATTATAACCAGGAACCCGAAACGTATCAAAATCAATTTTAAGTCTTCAAAATCACTTTTAACTCTCCCAAAAGTGAATCCAAAGATGCACTTAGTTTAGATTAAATCAGAAGCAATCCAACTGTATAAGAATTAAGCACCAACTCCAGAATAGATGGTGATTGACTTCAATAAAGGTACAAACTAGGAGGATGCTCAGCATGAAACATCCCTAACTGCCCCCCCTTAGATTCTTCACTGTAGACTCTAAAAAGTAAGAAGAAGAAAAAAAAAGACATGTTCCTAGTATTCCATGCTTAACAATAATAACAACACATCAGTAATTAGTGGAGTCAACAACACTACACTAGCAGTAGCACTACTGAGCACTTCATCCTACACAAGTCTGGAAGTGGGGTATGGATGTATTATAAAGGAGTACATAAATACAAGCAAATTATCATTTCATATATCTACTTTTCAATAACACAGTGAATTTTGGTCCTGTACTTTTCTAGATACATACACCACCTTTTTAGCCTATAAAAAAATAAAATAAAAAGTAACCCTTGATTTCTTTTTAACTACACTTTTCAGACACATCATGTTTCCATTTACAAATGAATTATTATTTTTCTAACCATCTTACTTTAAGATTTAAGATCTTAAAAAATCATAATAACCCACTTTCTGAAACTTATAAAATAATTCAAAAATCAAAACTTTACTATCAATCAATAAACCACAATCCTGACAACCCACTTTCTGAAACAGATCAAATGATTCAAAAATCAAAACTTTACAATCAATAATACAAAAATCATGCAAACCCAAAAAAGAAAAAAGAGCAGAACCTGTTTGTTGAGTGGAACAGAATCAGGTAAAGTACGTCTTCTAGAGCTAGTAGAACCAATTCTTCTAGACATAGAACCTTCAAACCTCTGAGAATGTTGTTGAAGTGCCATAGATAAAGCTTGAAGATGTAATTCTTCTTCAGTAACAAGCTTCCTCTGTGATCTACCACCACCACCCATTCTTTTGCTTCTTGATCCAACTTCTTTTGAATCCTTTTTTGTCATGCAAATTAAACGATTTCCCATTGTTTTTTTTCAACTTTTTCTTTTTTCTGAGAATTTAATGAAACAAAGAAACTTCGTTTGATTGTGTTTTTTGTTTGGTTTTGGTGGTTTCGGAGAGATGGAGAATTTGTGGAGTTGTTGGATATAAATGCAAAAATAATATTAATTAATTAATTAAAAAAGAATTGTACTACGAAACGAATGAATTCAATTCACAACTGATTTTTAAAGCTTATTAATAAATGTTTTTGGTCTCTTCTTTCTATTTTCAACTATTTGATACTTTTCTTACGAAATCATTTCACTATTTCAACGCTATTTTCAATTTTAGTGTAATAATTTTATAATTATTATTTAATACTGTATATAATAATGTTTGTACAGTTGTATTGTGTATGTGCATAGTACATGCCCTTGCCTTGATTTTAATTTAAATTTATAGCAATGATTAATGCTTTTTATACTGTAAAGATAATTTGTTAGGAAAATCAAAATATAATATTTTGTACCCAGCCATTTAATTTAATTTTATAAAAATAAAAAAAGACGTTAGTTAATTTAAGGAAAGAAGTGAAGTCGTAATAAAAGTGGTGTGGTGGTTGGAGGAGTAGGAAGAGACAAACAAGAAGGTATCCTGAAAATAAGCGCATTTTGTGTTGTGAAGGTTAGAGTAGTTTTCAACGTGCATTGAGGGGCAACACATGTCACCATGGCATCACTATCTTAAAATTTGCTTCATAGAAGTAAGAAACACGTGAGAAGTAAAATGAAAAATAAAATAAAAAATAATAGAAAGACTGGCTTGTTCAAAAAAAAAACAACTAAAAGAGTGGTTATATCATTCGATTCTTTAGGAGAACACACAAGGTACTTGAACTTGATTGTTAAAGTTCTAAAAATCTTCACCATAATTGTGTACTTGTGTGATATGCTCACCATGCATCTCATTTGATTGATCACATAAAGTATTCTTGAAAAATGTCCATCGATCGTTTTGTCATCCTTCATTTCCATAAATTCAAATTTTCTTTGCAATGCCTATACTTCGGGTAACACTTTAGTGTCATTCGTCAATCATAATATCACAAGTGTGTACAAAAAAAAACACAATATTTTTGTGAGAGAGAAAGAAAAAATCCACTTGTAACATTGTGGTTGACCATTGTCACCAACTGTCACCCAAGTGTTATCTCTATAATTCAACCATTTTAAGATTTGAAGATTGATGTAAGATTTTTACATGTCATAAAACTATTTACACGTAATAGGATCGTTTCCACAAGGAGTTGCGTATATCTTAAGCATTTTAACGTCATTTATCATATTAAGTGTTTGGGTATAAATTGTTTGTTTGTGTCAAAATATTGTTCTATTCGACATAAAAGTAAAACAAGAAGAGATAGGACTATTTCGCTTGGGGTTAGAGACATCAACCAAGCGTAGCAGCTGCAATCTCTCGATCAAATAACGGATTTTAGCTTTTTAAACGATATTATCACAATCACTCGACAATATCATTCGTGTCCAAATGATATCGTTATTTCTAAGGGATTGTTTAAATGTCGATTTCCCAAACATTTAAACAATCACAAAGTCGATTGG
>Ga0315914_1007132_pt1 | contig 15592 bp, 19 predicted proteins | sample MpolenodulesMG_FD_203920 | JGI IMG/M metagenome (GOLD analysis project Ga0315914, IMG submission 203920) | Medicago polymorpha root nodule microbial communities from Los Angeles, California, United States - elongated nodules | ecosystem: Host-associated > Plants > Roots > Nodule | place: USA... | reverse complement strand
GAACAAAAGATGATTTGTTGTGATAGCTAGCTACTCTATTTATAGTTTACAATGACTTAAGCCCTAAGAAATATAACACTAGAATGTTCCACAAGAAACTACGGGCTTTTAGGTCAGAAGTAAACTAATAGGTAGCTTGTCCATGAAGCAGAAGCAGCAAAAGAGCATCCTGAAGGTTGGCACGATTGTGCTGCTAGTGGCATGGGCCGTGCCAAGTCTCTGACTTAGGGAGTGACATATTTTTGTCCCATATTTCGTATTTTCATCCCGAATCAGCTCCTAATCCTCTTTCTTTTGCTCCAAGACTCAATCTTTAGATATTTGTTTCTGAAATATAATAATTTGAATTGAAGTAAAATAATTCTAAGAAGGAAATAATATTAAATAAAACGAAATCAAATCTAAATAAAACGGACTTAAATAATATATTAAAAACACTAATTTTTTGACTCATTAGTTGTACACTTCGTACAATTGTCCTTTTTCAACGTTCTCCAAAGAATAAGCATCCAATTCCTTCAAATTCTTTTGAATTAGCTGTTGCTTCATTCTTTTAGTCTTCTACAATGATAGGCGTGATTGAATCATCATTTGAACAACACTTGAAATTCTTCAACCTTTCAACTTCTGATGGTCTTCAGAACTTCTGATTACGTCAGCTTCTAGTGAACTAGCTTCTGATGATGAAAGTGCTTCTGATGACGTCAACTTCTTCTGGACCTATTGTCTTCAGAACCTCTTTTCTTCAGATGCTTCAATCTTCCTTCTTGTTGATTCAATTGGTCTCATTTGTTCTTCAATTCCTATGCTTTAAGGGGACACATAATTTTTTGTCTATGGTCCTGCACACTTGAACAAATATTAGCATATTCAATTGACAATTTTTAATACCTTGTTATCATCAAAACTCAAAGGGTAATGTTAAACACATTTTGTTCAAACACAATTAACATAATCAAGTATGACTCGACTCACCAAATCACAATCTATGCAATGTTCTAGACTCTTCTAGATGCATGTGGTACCATAGGATTCCAAAGATAATTTTACCGTCAATGAATCCACCAACATAATAAACACCACCTATTATGTTCTGCAGAGGCTATGTGAAATTCTAGCGCACTTGTTTTAATATGTTATGTATGATGTTTTAACGTTTGCAATGTTCAATTCAATGTTACAGTATCACGCGACAAACAGAAATAAAAACAAGAAAAATAAACGACAAGAAAGTAAAGAACACAGTGAGTTTGTTGACCCAGTTCGGTGACAAACACACCTACTCTGGGGGCTACCAAGCCAGGAAGGAAATCCACTAGTGTAGTCCTTATTCTATAGCTCTCAGCAAACTCCTCGTTTACACTAAAGACCTAGGACCTACCCGTATTGATTTCAACCTAGGAACTCCTAGATCTGAGATCCCATCTCACTATCCTAATGGTCAGTCACAGCCCCTGTGACCTATCAGACCTAAACACAAACTCAAGGATGAAGTTAACTTCAAACACAAACAACTAACACCTTGTTTCACAACTTCGGTGTAGTACACAAGAGTATCAAACTCACACACACAGTCCTAAACAAGTACCACAAACGATACAAGAAAGGCTCACAAAAGGTTCTAAACTTGCATCAGAAACAATACAAGAGTAGAGCACATGTAGACTCAAAACCCTAAAAATCTAAACTTTTTAGTATGACGGTTTGAATGACCAATTAGGTCTTGAAGTCTCCCTTATATACTGAAGCAGCTTGGGCTAAATATTCTTGTTAGGCTTCAACACAAAGCAGATCGGTTCAGCTAATCTGCAAAACAAGAATCAGAAACAAATATGGAAAATCCTAAAATGTCGGAACATTTATAGGATCGTTCCAACCAATAACAAATATTTCCTAAAATAAAAATACTACTTTAGAAATATTCCATAACTGATCATGAAAAGATATGCGCGTTGCTTTGTCAATAAGATAAGGAAATATTGTTTCCTTAAACAATGAAGGGCGCCCGCACAAATAGGCATGAACCCAGGCACACTGAACCGTGCCAGGATGTTGGAACATTGTATCCAACATCTTATAGAGATGCCTAACCACATGTTGAAACATTAGTTTCAACTTACACATCAAGGATATTTGTTTTAGCAATAATGCAGCCAATACGAATACCCAACAATCTCCCCTTTGACAAACTTTTGGCTAAAACAAATTAAGGCCAAATCCAAAGAATAAAGAGGGATACAGAAGACAACCATTTTTCCAAGAGCATGAGCACATACCTATGAAGAAACAACTAGGTCACATAATCCAAAGGGATACCATAAATACACTTCCTCAAGCATCACGAACACATATTCAAGACAAACAGGAGTTCTCATTCACATTGGATGTTCCAACATCCCTCATAACATCAGACAGGAGTACCTGCCACACAGAGAGGCAAGGAAAAATAAATTTCCAAACCTATAGAGCACTGTCACTCACCAACCATAGAAGTAAGGAAAAAGTAAATTCCTACACTTACAAGTGACATGCATGGATGTCTTCAGAGTACTGTCACCAACCATAAATAGAAGCAAGGGAAAAATAAATTCCCATACTTATAGGAGACAGACATGAATGTTTAGACATCTGACTCAACATCTTATCAACCAGCTTGGACTAGCACAAGCACACATAGAAGTATCACTCCCCCTGAATATATGAACTTAAGAGTGACTACTTACAGGAATATTCCATTACTCCCCCTGAATACATGCATATTAAAAGGCACAAACTTCTAACGCATAGACAAAAGAATACTTCAGGTTTTGGGCATAAAGTCTTTCAGGGAACATTCACCAACTAGTAGACCTATCAGTAGTCCTAAGCTAGAAGACCTATCAAGGTCACACAAATAGACATGTTCCAGTTTCTTATAGCAGCAGCAGGGAACATGTACATCAGAGTACTGAGAAAAGAAAATTCTCATATCAGCATCAAGATGTTGCAGTATTTATGCCAACATCTGCACAAGTCTTCTCATACATGTTCCAACATTCGAGAGAACATCAACAAGGAACATGTATACAATAAAGGTTGAGAAAAATAAATTCTCAGACAACATAGAGATGTTGTAACATTAGTAACAACATCTACACATCCTGAAATATTTGCAAAATAAATGCAACACATGAATACAGGCATATATGCATACACATAAGTAGGTGCAGTACAACACACATCCAAACAGCTGCAAAATAAATGCAAACAAAACAGGCATACAGAGAGTATATAGATATACATTTTTCTCCCCCTTTTTAGCCACAAAATATGCCAAACAGATAATAGCCAAATAAGACAGTATCAAAAATCAGAAGATACTAGAAAATGTCAAAAGTATCCATGCATAAAACAGGAGTACCAAGAAACTTTAAAGTGCAGAGTTATGGGATTAAAAACCATAGGCACACACATGTACACAAAATGATCAGGGCTAAGCCCACACAAAATAAGTTCTGAAATTAAAAAAAAATCATACAGCGGCCTCAGCACTTCTATCAGAATCTTCCTTGCTACTTTCATTTTCATTGCCATTGTCAACTTCATCTGTATTATCATCCTCAGCATCATTTGCTTCTTCCTCCTTACTTTTCTCCAAATCATTCTCAGTTGCAACATTTTCTCTTTCTAAGGAATGGAGCATAAGTACAAACTGGGTTTTTCTTTCATCCAGTATAACACAAGTGTCCTTGAGTGCAGCCACTATCTCCTGCTTTGTCCTCATCCCTACAACAGGTAAAATTCCAGATGTTCCAACAATGTCTGGAACATGACTGGACCCAAACAATTTTTAGTGAAGAGTAAGAGGAGATTCCCTCTTCATTGGAGTGTCAACAATAGTTACTAGACTGGGACGTTGTTCTATCATAATATTGCATAACAAGGTGGGAAAAGCTATAGGAAATTTTACAGCATCTGTCTTAGCATGCTTGACAGTTTGTTCAAAGACATATTTTCCAAGGTTCATTCTAGTTCTAGTGCCTACAGAGTAAATAAACTTTCCCAAACGTGTAGCAATGTTAGAGGAATGTGTTGTTGGAACCCAGTTGGATGCATCTATTCGGTTGAGAATGGCATATTTCACTAACAACTTTCCAGAAGAAATCTTTCCCTTCTTAGGCCAAACTCTTACTTTATTTGCAGTGATTTCTCTGCAAATCTGGTCGTCAGTCACTTTCAGCTCAGCAGCACCAGCCTCCTCAATCCCCAAGTATCTGTTGATAATGTTAGGAGAGAAGTTGACACATTCACCTCTAACATACACTTTATGATACTCCTGACTCAGAGGGTTGTCGCAGTCTCCAGACACATTTACCAAAAATTCTCTCACTAATTTTTCATAGCATTTACCAATATTGCACACTGTCTTCAGTATCCCTGCTTCTTTGATCATATTCATCACCTCTTTCATCTTCACAGTTTCCTTGCCTAGTTCTCTTTCCAACGCCAACCTTTTGTGAAAGATGTACTTCCATCTTTGCGCATTCTCTTTATCATCCTCAGAAGAGGCAACATCAGAAGCAGTTTTGACGGTTGCTTCAGCATCCATACTTTTGGAGTCCTTATCAGAGGCCCCAACATTGGGTTCAACAACAGTAGATATGAAGGGGTTTTCCTTCTCATACAAGTCAGTCATACTCAGAGCAGTTTTAGTTGTTCCCCTTTTTTATTTAGCAGCTTTCTTTTTCTTTGAAACAGACTTAGTGAGGGTTGTTCCTTTAGATTTGATGGGAGGAACTGTAGTGATTGGTTTGATCATTTTAGGAACTAAAGTGCTGGTTTCTTGAAATTCATAATCCATGGTTTGTTTAAGAGATGGAGAGGAGGTTTTGCTAGACATGATCGTTTGATGATGTTGGTGGTGATTGATGAAGATGAATGAATGAGACGATTGAGATGAGTGAGAACCAAGAAGCTGAACGTTTTTGAACTTGGAAGGCGTGAAAGAATCAACACCATAATCATCATCTAACATCTATACAATCAACAAGTCATCATCATTTCATTTATTCATAATCTTCAAAAGAATCAACACCATAATCATCATCTAACACATCAAAGAAACAATATAGTTTCAAATTAACCTTTCACATAAAGACGGGCATTTAGCTACATCTTAACATCAATCAAAATAAACACCCAATCCTTAACAATTCTTTCACATTAGATCAAAGAAACAATATGATTTCAAAGTCTCCTAAGAGTTATCCGACCATAAGACATTAGTTCGGTAAAGTTCGGCTAAGTTTATGAAAATTTGCATTTTCAGACAACCTCTCAAAAAACCAAAGTAAACGAATTCAAATGTCTCAATTGAGTATACACTATAAGTGTAGAGTGTTCAAATACATTTATTGACATCAAAAGAATCAGTTTGGAACCACTGGGATCGACCCCCATAGCTCGGAACTCCCAAAACAGGGTGTTCTGTTACTGGGCAACTCGCCCTAGCGAGATATTCTTGCCAGGCGAGTTACACCAGAACAAGTCACCCTGTTCTTGGTTTTTCCTCTCGGGAATTCACAATTTTGAACCCCAAAACCCCTATTTTGATCCCCTTGACCCCAACACTTATACACTTGATTACAATCGTGAAAAGGCATTCAAAACCACAACAAACATCGGATTAAAACATCAATTCATCTCAAAATCATCATCTAGATCATTTTCACCAAAAACCACTATTTTTCTCATTTCTCATTCAAACTTCAAAACAACCACAACTTTTCAAAACCCATCAACACATAAACATAAATAAACATTAATGAAGTGACTTCAAACATGTTTCATGAACAATCATACACCAATTCATGAATTTCACTCAAATAGTCAAAAATCATGAAAACAACTCAACAATAACAACAACTATGAAGTTTAAGATAATAACACCACAAATTCATGAACTTTATCATTCCCACAATTTCACATGAAAAAGGAGCACGAATTTTATCATTTAATTCTACAAAAAGTCACAATTATAACAAAAGCACTTAAACCCACAAGTAGAAAAAGTCATTATGGCTTAAATTGAGAAAAAGAGACTATCCCCCTTACCTCTACTCTTCAACAATAAAATCCCTAGCTTCAATTTTTCTCCTATCCACCAACCTAAAGCTTTCTCTCTCTAGTTCTTTCTTGTTCTTCAAGATCTCCTTTCTCTCTCTAACTCTATCTTAAAATATTTGTGAAAATGAGTGAAATGAAGGTTATGACCTAATTTCTCTTAAGACTAGTGTTTATATAGTCACCACACTAATGGACTCAAACCCTAGTTGTCTTAATGGGCTCAATGTTCTTAGTAACTAATTCACCGAGTTACTACTCACTTAACCGTCAGATAACGAATAATCACCGTATCTAATTAATTACCACAACCCACTAGTAACTTAGTAAAAATAATTACTCCTACTTAAAACACTAAAAGTAATTCTCGTACCCAAAAGACTATTTTACTCTTGCTCGCCAAAGGACCAAAATACCCCTTAGTCCAAAATCCACTAATGCCAAATAAAACATACATAGAGAAAATTAATCACATACAAACAGATATAAACACACATAATAATTAATTAAAATCATTCTAGCGAAAATCGGGCTTTTACATCAACGACACTTGAGTATGCCATATCAGGTTATCTGAAACATCCACGAGAGGGGGTTCCTGAGAAGTGAGCAACTGATAACATGTACGCACGGAGTAACCCCTCGCAATGTCGGGTTGCCACTACTAGTTATCTGAAACTGTTCCGGATCGGTCGATCATACTTTAAGCCCATTTACTTGGGCCCAATACTGTTCAAGCCCAAACATCGCGTTTGGCAATATTTACTCGCAACACACCCCTTCCCTGCGAGGGGGTGCACGGAGCAAATGACTCTTTCCACGTTCCCGCAGATCTCTCTCCGGCGGTTATACTTCCCACAATTTCGTAACCTCCGGACACACGTGTGTCGTAACAACAGCTTTGTAGCCACCTACCTCTATATATAGGGGACCCGTAATAGTCCCCAGGGTAGAATCAATCCTCTGTCTAAATCCTCATTCTCTGATCTATACTGACTTGAGCGTCGGGTGCCTGCAGGGACACACACCCTCGTCGTTCCAAGAAGCACTATTGAAGCTTTCAGTTACCACTTAATCACCGCATTCAAAGCATCGGCAGTCACCTTATGATTAATTACGATCATTGGGACCGTCTGTGGGAAAATATAAGCTCTCCCCATTTTTAAACCTCTAAAAACCAAAGCTTTCCAATAAATTACCATGACTGCCAACAGTGCTAGCTCACAGATACGAAGTCAAGTTCATGTCCTCCAACGGGACCGAATGATATCTTCACCTTCTCCTGTGGGTACACCTCGAGGAGATGCCATACAAATAATCCCTCATCAAGACATCCCTCTTGAAGAAAGGCCTCTTCAGGGTCCTCCACGACCTACAGAAACGCCAGAAGACGCCACGCCAACAGGTGCCCTCGTCAATAACGCTCGTTAATCGAGGAACAGAACCGTCGTCTGATGGATCTTGAGCAAGTACGTCAGTTGGTTCAAACCAAACGGACTCCTTCCCCAGCACGTAGCAAAGGAGGAAGGAGACCTCGTCGCTCACACCAGGAGGACAACCAGAAGGAGATCCTCCAAACGATCTCCTCCAAGACTATCTCCTCCAAGGAGATCCCCGCCAAGACACAACAGACACTCTTGGTCCCCCTCTAGTTCCGAGGACAACCGCGATGCCCGAAATGACCGTAATGCTTACGGTCCATTCACACGGCGCATCTGAGAAGCTCATATCCCCCGCAGACTAGATAAGCCTCCTCAGATGGATTCGTACGATGGAACAACGAATCCATATGAGAATATTGAGAACATTGAGGCGGTTCTTACCTACCGATCGGTGCAGGGTGCCGTGAAATGCAAGCTCTTCGTCACCACTTTAAGACGAGGTTTAAGAACTTACGGAGAAACTCCATTGACTCATGGAGCGACCTCTACGATGAGTTCACCGCCCACTTCACTACTTCAAGGACACAACCAAAGACGGTGGCGTCCCTTTAAGCTATTGTTCAAGGAAAGAGCGAACCTCTTCGGGACTACACCAAAAGGTTCAACAAAGAAGTTGTGCAAGTACGGGGTGCCAACGACACAATGAAGCGGTACGTCATTACCAAAGGTGTGCGCGAAGGTACGGACGTGAAGAAGGTTGTCCGCCTAGATCGCCCAAGGACTTTCAATGAGTTCCTAGCGATCGCCAAGATCTACATAAGATATGAAGAGGAGCTGTACGTGGACAACCTCAACAAATCCAGGAAGGAGGAGCCTGCTGGTGAATCCTCTAAGAAGCCCTTCCATGAGAAAAAGAAGGAAGGCAAGACGACTCGCGAAAGCAAGGGACCCACCGGTCGCTTCACCGAGTACACACCCTTGGCCATGTCTAGGGAAAAGATCTTTGCCAAGATCGTTGTAGCCATCTGAAGGAAGTTGGCGTCAAACCACCAAAGGCTCGCTCACAAGAGAAGAAAGGGGTCGACAAAACCAAGTACTGTTGATTCCACAAGTGCCACAAGCACTTCACCGACGACTGCATCCATCTGAAGGATGCTATCAAACTCCTCATTCAACGAGGAAGACTCAAGTAGTTCGTCGAGAATCCAAAGTCGTAGAAAAAGACTATCGAACACATAACCGATAGCAATGAAGTGGACAAGGTAGTCACCATGTCCGTGGAACATCTGGGTAATTTTCCTGATAATGTGGAAGTCATCCCCTACTCATGCACATGGGAACAGTTCCTGTCGCCAACGTTATCACTGGAGGAACAATGAACATCTCCATGGGAAGCATGAATACAAAGATCGAAGAACTCATGAGCGTCAACTTGCTGGTCCCCTCCCATGCAAACTTAGGAGGAAGACCACCGTTGGCATTTTATGATTCCGAATTACCAGGTGGAGCTCCAAATTTAACCATTCCTTTGCTCGTTTGAGCATTGATGGCTAACACCGACGTCCGCCGAGTCTTAATAGACACAGGGGCATCGTGCAACATCATGTACACCGGTTTATTCAAAACCCTCCAACTAACAGAGAAAAACCTTTCTCCATATGTTGAAAATGAACTCTACGACTTCAATGACTCCTCCACTCAACCTTGGGGCTACGTGGAGCTTATGGTCACGTTCGGCGAAAAGGAGGCAAAGAAGACAGTAAAGATCCCTTTCCTGGTGATCGACTGCCCATCTCTTTATAACTGCATTATAGGGAGAACCGGACTTGCCCAGTTGGGTGCTAAATGTTCAACCTCTCATCTGAAGTTGAAATACCTTGCAAAGGATGGCATCATCGCCTCCCTGAACGGAGACATCGAGGCTGCTCGAAGATGTTTCCTTCAGGCCAATAAAACCCAGAACTCGGTTTCCCAATCCAACAAACTTGCTGAAGACAAAGGGAAAGCTGCTGCGAGCACTATGGATGCAAATTTGGTCGAACTTGATCCCAGGTTCACCAAAGAAGACCTCAAGGAGCAGAAGATGGAAAAGAAGGATCCGCTCAACGCGAAACTTCTTAGACCTATTCCCGACGGGGAGTTCGAGTTGGTCCCCTTTGGAGACGACTCTTCAAAGTGCTTCAAGATCGACAAGGATCTTCCTAAACTCGCCAGAGCACAGCTAGTCGCTTGCTTGAGGGAAAACACTGATCTGTTTGCCTGGAGCGCAACTAACATGCCCGAAATCGACCCTAGCGTCGCCTGTCACCTGCTGACAGTCAATCCTAGTGTTAGCGCTGTAGCCCAACGACATAGAAATCAGTCTCCTGGAAAATCAGAGGCTGCAGAGAAAGTTGTAAAAGACCTCCTAGAGGCAAATTTTATTTCCGAGGCCAAATACACTACATAGCTCTCAAACGTTGTACTTGTCAAGAAATCTAATGGAAAATGGCGTATGTGTGTTGATTATACCAATCTTAATAGGGCTTTCCCTAAAGACGCATATACTCTTCCTAACATAGATAATCTCATGGATAATTCCTTCGGCTACAAACTCTTATCCTTCATGGATGCCTATTTTGGTTACAGCCAGATACCCATGGCTGACGAAGATAAAGAGAAAACAACCTTCATGACCGAATCGGGGAACTATTAGTACAACGTAATGCCCTTTGGTCTACGAAATGCAGGGGCTACTTTTCAACGAATGATGCACAAAGTATATGACAAAGATCTTTTGGGCGACGTCCTCGAGGTCTACATGGAGGACATGATTGTCAAATCTCACCAAGAGATTGATCATGCCGCCCATCTCGAAAGAGTGTTCGAAAAAACCTGAAAATACAACATGCGACTCAACCTTGAAAAATGCACCTTCGGAGTCCAGGCGGGCAAATTCCTCAGTTTTTACCTAACAGAAAGAGGAATTGAGGCGAAATGCATCCAAACTTCAACGGGATGTTAACTTCTCTCTCTCAATTCGTCGCTAAATCTGCTCAGCACACTCTCCCTTTCTTCAAACTCTTGAGGAAAGAGACAAAGTTTGAGTGGACGGACGAATGCGAAGCCGCATTGACACACCCAAAGGGCACTCTCTCCCAACCTTCATTTCTCTCGCGGCCTGATCCAGGTGAAATATTGTATATCTACCTTTTAGTCTCTTCTGATGCAGTTAGCGCCATTCTAATCAGAGAAACACCACAAGGGTAGAAACCGATGTACTTCACCAGCAAAGCGTTGCAGGGGCTAGAGATGAGGTAACAAAAGATAGAAAAGGTAGCCCTCGCTCTCGTAACGCCAGCACGAAGGTTAAGGCAATATTTCTTGGCGCATACAATTGTAGTCCGAACCGATCAATCCATTAGACAAATTTTGGGTCGCCCTGACGTCGCCGGAAGGATGAGGAAGTGGTCGCTCGAATTATCAGAATTCGACATACACTACGAGTCCAAAAAGGCACTGAAGGCACATGTATTCGTAGATGTCATTGCCGAAATGACCTTTCCTTCGAAAGAGAACAAGGAGGGAGAATGAACTGTCTTCGTAGACGGATCATCCAATTCAAAGGGAAGCGGGGCAGGAGTGATCATTGAAAACGACGAAGGCATAATTGTAGAACTATCTCTGGGATTATCCTTTCCCGTGACGACCAACACTGTAGAATACAAATCTATCTTAGTTGGCCTACGGATTGCCCAAGACCTCAAAGCCAAAAAGGTAAAAATCTTTATTGACTCTCAATTAGTAGCTTCTCCGGTTACTGGCGAATACCAGGTCAAAGAGGAGCACTTGCAAGAATATGTCCAGCTAGTATTGGCAAAAATGAAAGAATTCGAGTCTGTAGAGGTAACTCATGTTCCCCGCGAACAGAACGCCTGAGCAGACATTCTTTCAAAACTTGCCAATACATGGACCGCTAATGGGAACAAAAGCGTTATCCAAGAATTCCTCAACGAACCTAATGTTCAAAGGAAAAAAGCTCAAATCCACGAAGTTAATGCAATCATCGGTGTAGAAGACTGGAGAGGACCCATAACACGCTACATAACTAGCGGGGAACTCCCTACAGATCCTCATGAAAGAACGAGGCTGAAGCGAAGGGCCTCTTCATTCACTTTAGTGGAAGGAACCATCTACAAAGGGGTTTCATCACACCACTTATCAAGTGTCTGGGACCAAATGAGACCCAAGAAGTCCTCGCTGAAATACACAACGGTATATGTGGGCAACATCTTGGAGCAAAAGCTCTCGCCAAAAAAGTCTTACGAGCAGGATAATTTTGGCCCACCATGCTGAAGGACGCCAAAGATTACGTCAACCTGTGTGACAAATGTCAACGACATGGAGATATGCACATCACACCTCCTGCCGAGCTAACATCTTTAGTCTCTCCTTGGTTGTTCGCTTGGTGGGGCATTGACCTTCTGTGACCATTCCCTAAAGCTGTCGAACAACTCAAATACCTAGTCATAGCAATTGACTATTCGACTAAGTGAATCAAAGCAGAACCTTCTAAATAAAATGACTATTTTGCCCTTGCTTACCAAATGACCAAAATACCTCTGAGTCTAAAATGACTAAAATACTATTCTTAAGCCAAAACTCACTAACCCCAAATAAGATACACACAGAGACAATTAATCACATACAACCACACATAATAAATAAATAAAATAATTTTAGCGAAAAGGGGTTAATACATCGAGTCTTTCAATCATCTGGAATGTAATCAAGTGTCAATCCCAACTTCGACACAAAATTCTTTCTTGACGAATTGAGTATATTGAAAATACAGACTAACGAGTGAAATTTTGGTTTTAATTAAAAATAAATATTTATGCTTTCCCGGTTGAGGTGGAGTATGAATGGTTGCTGGAGTCATGCACACTTTGACAAATTCTTGGTCACTCGGTCAATAATTGTCGTTGGTTGCATCCGAATCCTAAGGACAACATGAAAACACACAAGGTGAAGGTCAAAGGAAAACAAGCAGTTATTAAACAGAAGCAACAAAAACAGAAGTGGCAGCCACATGATAACCCTTCCGGTATGGGGTCTTCATTAGCTTTTGCTAAACCAGTTGCAAATGCTTCGGAATCTGAACCAGTTGCGACAATTGAGCAGACAGCCAAAAAACATCCTACATAAAGTGTTCCTGTTGATACTATGATGTAGTAAATCCGCAAGTGCACGGTTTACCGATGTAGTAATAAAGAGTATCGTTCCGACAGGGAGTTATGAATTTGATTGACTTTCAACAATGGTTAGATGAGAGTTTAAGTTAAAAAGTTTGGATTTTTATTTGAATTAAAATAACAATAATAGAAAGCGACTTGGGATTATTGGTTAGTCATGGTGACAAATCCTTCGCAAACCAAACCCTAAACCTAGAACTTTATGTTGGACCTGTTTTCTAAAGACAAGTTTCTCTTTGGCCTATCACATCTCCTTCCAGTTTCAGTGAGTGTGTTTCTATAGCAACCACGCCTATTCTCATGATTGATTGCTATTGAAATCATTGAAGAACGAAACTTTATTGTCTCAAGGTTTGCTAGACTATTCTCATGTTTCGAAATCCTTGTCTAATTTCACTTGTTCCAATATCAAAACTTCGTCTTTCGATGCTTCGCTTTGATATTTGTGATTATGAATTAACAAGTACTAAGCCTCCGCTGTCGCTTTATCAATTTGATACTTGTTAATTCATTATAAAAACAGTGAAATTAGATTAGAAAATAGATTTACATAAAATTAGGGTTTGAGGGTTGGTTTGATAGGGATTAGGTCATTAGACTCATCCAACAATCCCAAGACAAAGAAGTCTACTCACTCACGTTCATTGTAGACATATAGAAGAAGAAGAAGAAGAAGAACATAAAATAAAATAAAGAAAATAAAGATGAAATTTTATTTAAAGAAACAATTGTCACTTATTATTTCCAAGAACAAAAGATGATGAATATGTTTTCTAGCTGCTCTATTTATAGTCTAGAACTACTTAAGCCCCAAGAAATACAACAATAGAGTGTTCCACAAGAAACCATGGGCTTTAGGTCAGAAATAAACTAAATAGGCAGCTTGTCGAAGAAGCAAAAGCAGCAAAAGGAAGTTTGTTGCCGTGCCAAGCCTTCTGATTGGTTGACTTCATATTTTTATAGCAAATCTTCGTATTTTTTGCCAGAATCAGCTCCAAATCTCCTTTCTGTTGCTCCAAGACTCAATCTTTCAAATATTTGTTCCTGAAATAAAATGACTTGCAATTGAAGTAAAATAGTTCTAAAAAGGAAATAAAAACATATAAAATCTAAATAAAATAGACTCAAATAATATATAAAAAAACACTAATTATTGACTCATCAATTACACGAACTATCTATTTTAGGGACTTTATTAACATTACAACAAATATAATAAAGAGTGTCATATATTATTTAACAATAAAAGTCATGATACATAATATAAGTTTAACATAAATTATTGGCCTTTAGGGCTTACACCAACACCCCACACCTCATGTGAGATTATCCACTATAGTATACTACTATCAGAAACTTATGTCTACCACTATAAGGTCTTGATCACACTAGATCAGTCTGTTACAAACTGCATTATCAACCTCAACAGGCTTATACAATTATTTGCTTTCGCACAAGAAATGTTGGAACTTTCTTTCTCAAACTATTAAAACCAAACAGACTTGAGAACTAAGATTATACTTTTGTATGATGATGTTTTTTTTTGGATCATGGTTACTCAACTCATGATTGAGATTTGTACAAACAATCTCAAAAGATTATGATCAAATGATATAGTGAGAGATTTGGAGTTTTTGAAGAGTTTATGTTGTAGTGAAGATTTCACTTATGTAATGATGTTTTTTGTGTTCAACCTCTTGTTCTTAACCTTCAATGAATTCCTCTATTTATAGAACTTGATGAGCCTTGGAGGACAAGCAAAAAAAGAGCTGTTGGAACTCATTTCAAACTGAAAAAATAAGCTCCACTTGATGCTTGGATCGAAAGCATGAAAATTGTTCACTGATAACGTTCTCTAGAGTGTTTTTACTGTTTCAACCTTAACTTGGGCATAGAGCAACATGTTTTGCAAAATGTCATTAGTTGTACTCTTGATGTAGAAGCTTGTTGGTCACTTGTTAAAACATGTTGATATCATCTTGATGTCATATGATAATGCCATATGCTTTTATCACAAGTAACAACTTTTGAGATATTTCTTTGGTGGTTTTTCTTATGCAGAACGTTCTCTATGTGTTGATGTCATATGATGATTTCATATGCTTTTATCACAAGGAACAACTTTGAGATCTTTCTTTGATGGTTATGCTTGCCCAAAACGTTTTCCAGAATTTCTCTTCATTTGCTTAGAACATTCTCTATGAAACATTTCTCACAAAACACATTAGTAGATAACAAAATAATAATTGTAATATGTTAGTTTATTCTTGAAACATCAAGTGAAAATGTTCTCTTCACTTTGTATGAACAAAATATTCTTTGTAATAACATGAGAAACCTTTCTCAAAGTCAAAATTCCTTTGATTGATTTCTATTCTCCCAAATCATATCTTGAATAATGATGGAAGATTCTCGGATCATCCTAAGTCTTTTATGATAGAATCTCCGTGCATATGATCATGAATTGTCTTCCATATGATCATGAATTTTCTACCTTGATAATTCTCCAATTAACGAATGACTTAATGAATAACTCATTTATGGATTGGTTTCTCTTCAAAGTTGATTCTAATCATTTCGATGAAGTAATGACAATAATTTTGAGTGTAGTAATCATCTTCATCATGAGAACATTATTTTCATCAAAGTCGATAATGTTCTTTTCCATATGAGAAGACAATATCTTCTTGGTCAATTAACCTTGAATTATTTTGTTTGATGATGTGATTCTTCTCATAATTCCTCTTAGTGATTCAACATAATGTTTCTTGTCAATTAAGTATCTTTGAGATTTTTTAGTTTAGGCATGCATGTAATCATGAAGGTACAATCAATCATTCTCTTGAATGAAACTTTTGTTCCTTTTCCTTAAAC
>Ga0315914_1007128_pt1 | contig 15601 bp, 12 predicted proteins | sample MpolenodulesMG_FD_203920 | JGI IMG/M metagenome (GOLD analysis project Ga0315914, IMG submission 203920) | Medicago polymorpha root nodule microbial communities from Los Angeles, California, United States - elongated nodules | ecosystem: Host-associated > Plants > Roots > Nodule | place: USA... | reverse complement strand
TGCTTACGTGGCATCTGACGTGTTAAGCCTTGTAAGAGGTTAACGTTACACGTCACCTCCGTTAACAGACCAACTTAACGGAGGGACTGATTTGATTGACATTTTGTAAATTCAGGGACTAAATAGCCATTTCGTAAAATTCGGGGACGAAGTTGGCCGATGCGTTAAAATTCAAGGACGAAATTGAGGTATTAGTCATAAAATTAATAACTTGGTAGGAGAGATACAATGCGACAAAATGGATTTGACCCTTGACATCCTATTGAAGGAGGTTGATCTGCTAAGTTTTCCAGATTTTGAGGGATCAAACTTTAGTGTCATGAATTGATCTAGTTGAGATAATCTTTTTTTTTATGTCATCACATAGGCTAGAACTTTTCTGTTCTATAACTATGGGGTAACTGCTCTTCTCCCATCTGTTTTTGCTCATTCCCGTCAAATAGCCGATCGTGAGTTAACTCACGCATGTGTATTTTCAACGTGAGTTAACTCACATAGGTGTATTTTTCAGCGTGAGTTAACTCACGTTGGACGGGAATGAGCAAAAATAGATGGGAGAAAAGCAATTCTCTAACCATGGAGCCACTTATCTGACCAGGCCAGAAGTTGGTATTTGTACCATCACTAATTTTTCAACTACTATTCACTTGAATTACCAACATATTTCCTAAACCAGCCAAATGGTGGATTTTAAATCACTAGCAAGAGGTTGCTTTTTGATGTAGAATTTGCTTCTAATAAGAACTCTTGCACCTTGAAAAACAAAAGATTTTTCAAATTAAGCAAAATAGTTAGCTTCCCCAATTAAACTCACTTTAAACAAAATAGTTAGCTTCACCAATCGAACTTTCTTTGACTTTTACTATTGAACACTATATAAACACAGTGAAAAATGCTGAATGATTCAGATTCACCCACATATTGAAATTAAGATATATAAAATTTATGATTGGAGACTTTAAAGTTTGATGCAAAGCTTCTTTACATTTAACATATATAGCCCAAGAGGCATAATTATAACAATGACATAAGAAATCAAACACATGATGATGACCATATAAAACAAAGAACGTAAGCTATATATAGTTTAATTATTGTAACAAAATCTGATAAAGTAATTTATTAGGACAACCCAGTGCACTAGAGCTCCCTCATACGCAAGGTCCAGAAAGAGGTCCCACCATTTTTGGTGTATTGTACGTAGTCTTACCCTGTTTTTTACAAAGAGATTGTTTCCAGGACTTGGACAATTTATTCTTTTCGAAAAATTGCAATCATATAGTAACCATGTCACAAAATGATTTTTTTTAACTTAAAACAACTTCAAAAATTGTTTCTGCTTTAGTCAAAATTATTCTTACGTATACAGGATATGTAACCATTCTTATATAATATCCAATGCCATATTACCCTACTGAGTTATATTGCAGTTTTGATGACTAAAAATTCATTGAAAATAGTGATGTTACTTATTATAGTGTCATAGAATGAGAGAGTTTAATTACCAAACATAGAGTTTTGATTAGAGATATGTATGGGTTTTGTTTCTTACCAAATTAACCACTAATGTTAGTCTATGAAAAAACTTAAAACAAAAACTTGTTGAATTAATGTGAATGAACTGTCAATTTGATCTAAACTGTCACGAATGTGAAATGACGAATCCAGAATTACCTTGATGATTTATAAAATTAATACATGCAAAATATAACTTGTTAAAACTTGCATTGGAGACTGAACCGTAGAAGAACAAACACACACAATGATGACCCAATAAAAATGCTATAGAAAGTAAAACATCATGTAAACTTTATGTCTAATTGAACTAAAAGAAAGAAACAAATGATCATTAATAATAAAGTCTCATTAAGAGGAATACAGAAGAAAACACAAAGATACAATAGTGAAAAAAACAAACACATGGAAAAGGAACATAGCTAGCTTTTCTTCCTAGATACAAATTCTAATTTTTCTTCCAAACATTCACTCCATAAAGGTCTCCATAACATCTGAGTACATACCTCCTTCTGAATTCCTATACTCCACACCTTGTTGCTGTTGATGATGATCCATTGAAGTAGATGAAGATGATGAAGCCACTCTTGTAGGTAAAGTGAAGCTTCTCTTAAACTTGTCCATTTTTCTTCCACCTTCATGGTGACTATCCAAGCTCAAAAACTCATTTGGGTTCGAACCATCTGAATTAGGATTTTGATTAAGAGTGTGATGATGTTGATTATGATCATGATCACCTTGTTTTCCTCCTAAGCTCTCCGGATTAAACAAAAGTTTAGCATCATCAGCTCTTCCGGTTAAAGCTTTAAAGAAAGACAAACCATTTGGCCAGTTAATGTCACTTTCATGATGTTCTCCCATCATGTCTTCAATTCTTGGAGTTTCATGTGATGATGCATGAGGCATGAGAAACATGTGTGTTTCATCTTTGGTTTGTGGAAAACCAAGCCTAGCTGCATGTTGTTGAAAATTGGGTGAGGATAGCATTGAGGAAGGAGAAGATAGTGGTCTCTGACCCCAGTTAAAGAGTGGTGGAGGTGGCCTAATTGGAATGGTGGAAGATGGTTTTGAAGGAAGTGAAGTTGATGAGGATGTGTTCCTTGTTGAAGAGAAGAGTTGTGAGAGGTAGAAGCCAGATTGGTAGCCTAATGATTCAAATGTGTGCCTCATTCTTAGGACAAAATGAAGGTCTTCAGGAATCTGAAAAATAGAATCAAAAAATATCAAACATTAATTGTTTCATTTTTATGAGATTCTTTGACCTAATGAATAGTGAAACCAATACAAATTGCATCAAGATTCCTTGCAGCGCAGTCAACACATCAGTGACCGTCAGATCAAGATAAGACGGTTTGGGTTTAGTTCATATTTAAAACTTTCATATGAATCCAACCGTCATTGATACTTTGACTGCGTGAAGGCCGGGACATCCCAACTTCAGCAAATCCATTTTCATACAAAGTAGAAATGGTGAAAGTAAGTTTAAAAATTACATATAAGGAGATAAAAGGGTGGACTAGTAAACGAGACTCGTGCGAGATAGGGTTGAGAGTAGATGTACACAGGAGCCGGATTTCGAAATATGAGAAAACTACAAATGAGTGAAAAAAAGAAGGAGAAAAAAAAATGATAGAAATGTACTTACAATCTTGCATGATCCAAGTTGAAGAAGACCATGTCCAGCTTGAATTACAGCTATGGTCTGCTCATGGAAACAAATAAAATGAGTTGAAAAATCTTAAGAAATCAATTAATCCTTGTGAGACCAATAATAATAGCAACAAAAAAAAAAAAAAAAGCTTGTGATAATGATTTTGTTTTCTGACCTGAATGCCTGATTCAAACTGGTCAGTCCATTCAGGAGGAAGCTGCAATTAATACCAAAAGAGGATGAAATCAATCATCATCAAAATAACTTCTCATCATAATAATCAATAGAAAAACAAAACAAAAAAACAAAATTTAATACTTGATTGGGATGTAATAATAATGTAAAGTCTACATTTTTGTCTAAAATAAATAAAAGATACTAATAAGTTGATATTTAGATAGACGTCGAGTCGTCAGAATCAAAATCACGGTGACTCATCGTAATTTAGATAAGAATTAAAACTTTCAAACTTCAATAAATGAACGGTAACACCATGATTTTGCAAAACTCGCCGTGATTCTTATCAAGCAGTTAAGAGAGAAATAGACAAGTGTGATTGGATGTAGAAGAGGGTTGAAAATGCATACAGCATCAAATGAACTCTGCCAGTAGTTAGAGATATTGGGTTCACATTCTGTTGGTTCTTTAAAGACCCACTTGTGACACTTATCAGATGCAACTTTCCCCATCAACCTGTTCCAAAACAAAAAAACACCCAATCATAACATAGTACAAAGAACAAGAGTTTGTGTTTGAGGTTGTGTTTGTGCTTGTTGTTGAGTATACAGTTAAGACTTAAACAGTAACTCCCTTCACATGCTATTGGAGACAACAAGAATCAGATAGATAGATAGAAAGAGAAGGAGAGAGAATAAAAGCACAACATAGTAACAAAACAAACAAACAAACAAACACCTACCCAGTACCCACCCTTCTCCATAATTATACAGCTGAATGGACATTTTGCTGAAAGCTTTTCTCACAGGATCTTCTCCATCAATTTCTTCAACACCGCTTCTTCCTCGGCAAAATCCATCTTCCCACATCAACATCCTTAACAGAAACAAAAAATGCATGTTCAATGTTAAATCATCAAAAATATATATCAAATTAACATCATTTATGCACAAACATAGATACTACTCCGGTTTTAAATATAAGAAAAAAAGAGTCAAACAAAGTTGATGTATCCGGTCAAGGTAATTTTAACCCGGATACACCAACTTTGTTTGACTTTTTTTTCGCTTATATTCTAGACCGGAGGGAGTAATACACAAACACTTACAAGCTGCCGTTGTCATCACCAACCTTGCAGCCATTACCACCTCTAACTCTTCTGCAAGAAATGGACAAGACCCCGTTAAGAAAAAAGATATATAAACACAAATATATAGAAATATGTAGAGAGAGAGAGAGGGAGAGAGTTATACGGGCGAGGACGAATAGTCCAGAAGACAGAGTAAGTCCAGTCTGAGTTAAGACAGACGGTTCTGAGGGCCTCATGAAGGGCCATCATCCCAACAGCTTCTTTGCTCCTATCTGATGTTGCTCCTGAGCCCACCATCTCTTTCTGCTATTTCTCTTTCTCTAATTTCTCTCTCACTATATACCTTTTTTTTCCACTCTTCTTTCTTCTTCTACAGTGTGTATGTGTATCTATCTATCTATCTTTGTCTCAACTCTTTTTATTTACACTCTTTTTTATATTTGTCTTTTTTTTTTTTCTTTCAAATTTTTCTCTTTTTCTATCTTAGCTACTCTACAATGCTTAACCACCACATAGTAAGACCAGTTCTTCATCCTTCTCAAATCTCAAAGTTGCTCATTTATTTATTTATTTATTTATTGAGCAGAGGGGACAATACTCACTCCAAGAGCATCTATATTTAAACGAATGAAAATGTTAACCAATGCTCTTAGTGTGTGTTTGGTTTAGTTTTGGATAGAATTGATTTTTGAGAGAATTGATTTATGTTTGGATACAATAATGTAAAATTGATTAAACAAAATGAATATTGTTTGGATAATTTTGATCAAAATTGTTTTTGAATGTATAATTAATAAAATAAACATAGCTAAATACAAGTAAATAGACATAGTTGAATATATATGTAGATCAATACTAAATGTAGATATATTATTTAAGTTAAATAATACTAGAGTTAGTTGCCAAAAATGATAAAATATAACTCATGACCATAAACATTTTTCAAGGGCTAATTTGGTTCGTTAAGCTTTATGATTAAATTTGGTTCATCAAATTAATTATAAAGCAAAAAGAAGGGGAATTGATAAAGGACAATAAATGAAAATAATAGGTTGTAATAATCAAAATATAAAATTTATTGGAGAATTGATTCTGATTGCCCAAAAATTAGAAATTGTAGCTTCAACTAGAATTGATTTTGAAGAATATAAGCAACTTTGAAAAGTCAAACCAAACATTATTGAAAACTCAATTTTCACTTTTGAGGGGTTGTAGAAGCGGTTCTTGCTGGAAAACAAAGCAAACAGACACTTAGTTATCGAGTAAATATGATAAAAAAAAAATAAAAAATTGAAAGATGCGCAGTCAAACTTTTAAAGTATAAAAGATGTTTGAAATTTTTTTTTATGTTTCTTTAACTAGTGTTGCTATATTCGGAAAATATATTTATACTTTTTGAATAATAGCTTTTAATAATCAATGACTTTTTTCAACTCAACGACTCTAAAAATTTGTTAAATGACTCTTACTTATAATTTCATACTATTTATCAATAATTTTATATCATTGCATGTTTACGATCACTTTATAAGAAATAATTCATTTTTTGAATTTGTTGAATTATTGAAGCATCTGACCAATATTATACACCAAATGTATATGTTATTCAATGAATTTTAAAAATAAATAGTTTGTTATAATAAGGACATTATTTTAATATTAAAAAGAACTTAGACCTACAAGATAGAAAGTGCTTAAAGCAGCACTTCTCACTAACACTACTTTAATTTTTTTTCTTCAATTGAAAACTTAATAGGTATCGAGTCTTATGAGATTGTCCATTTTTCATTGGGAGGTGTAACAATCTCTTTTAATATTAACTTAAACATATGTAGGTCTCACTATTTTTAAAATGACCTTCCTTAGATGATTTTTTTTTTTTGACAAAACCTTCCTTAGATGATTTTTTTTTGAATAAAAAACCTTCCTTAAATGATGAAATCATATGTATTTTGCACAAGATATATAGTTGATATTGAGAAGTGAGTATAAGCAACCTTTTATTAATGAATTTTTTCGTTGATATCTTGAAATTTTGTTGGATATTAATATTATGTGGACAAAGTAAATTTAAATTTAAAATTAAATTCAAAATTATTAAATATTAAAATATAACATAACAATTGGATGATGGATACATGAACAATAAAACTTCATCTTTATTTATTTGTTTGGCTACTAGACTTACTCTCTTTCTCTCTCTGCCGAATCAGAGGAGGTTTGTTTGTTTACTTTGAGAGAAGATGGTAAAAAGAGTGAAGGAGAAGTGCTTTACTAAAGAGTTTTTTCATATAAAAACAAAATTGGAATAGTTTGGTACGTTTTTAACCATGAAAAACTGTGGGGGCAGCTTTTATCTTCTTTTTGTGTCTTTTTCTATGGTTTTTATTTTTCTTACAAACTGCAAAGCAAAGAAGAAAAAGTGAAAAGCAAAAAAGTGAATCAAATTTGGACAAGGATACACTACCGATTCAAAATCAAAATTTAATTGATGTTTTAAAAGTATTTGATTGCTGTAAAAAAAAAAGTATTTGATTGCCCAAAAGTGAATAATTCATAATTCATCTCAGATGCTAACTTAGCGTATTATTTTTACTATTGATGAATTACATGATGAATCGATTTTCTCATCATTATTTTAAAGCAAATGTTAACTTTTACCCTCAAGACCACGTGTTAAGAAACTTATTAAAGAAATATATACATAAAAAGTCCTGCATTCAACTTCTTAAAAGTTAATATATTATGTTTTACAATGCAAAATTGTCATTTTTAGGTTGCTTAACATGTGTCATTAGGGACAAGTTAACATGACCCTTATTTTAATTTAGTTTCATAGTTTCTTTTGTAGTAGTTATGGTTTGAGTTAAAAGATATTTGAAAATATTTTAAATTGAACCATGATAAATACACTTCTGTTCCTTTGATCTTTTGCATGGAGGGGATTCCACATTTTGGTACCATTTTAGATACTCACCGATTTTAACAAAATTATGGCGAGTTTTACAAAATCGCAATAACTCAGCGTGATTTTGGCAAATCGTCATGATTTTAAAGATAGATAATTGTTAAATATTTTAGGTCAAAACTTATGTAAGTTCTTTTTTAGCTCTGCATTAATCTCACCTGGTGCATCCCCCAACCTAAACAACCTCATAAGGCCTAACCTTCACATTAGCCATTAAACCATCTTGAAATTTAATAAATGTTTGAATCTAGTGATTTCAGAAACTAACTCAAAGCTTGTCCTATTAGCTTTTTCTAATTCATCTATGGTTCCTTGGGCTGTAAGAAACAGATGGCTCAACTGCTTACATTTTGTGCATATAGATTAGCTTTTTATTGACCTTTTTACAACCCCTTACCATGTGGATATTTGGAATGAACTTCCTATAGTTATTAGACTTAAGTACATTATGAATAGGTTGGGATTATCTAACTTTAGATTTGTCACTTTTTAAAGTGATTTTGGTCCGGTCTCCTTTTCTTTCATGTACTTTTTTTGTTTATATATTGATTATTAGTGGTGTTCTTGCATCACTTTTGCTTAAAAAAAACGTCTTTAATCTCTTTATTAATTGAAATCTCTTATGACTCCATTAACTAGAAACCACATGAAAGGGTTCGCACCTTAGGGTCTTTTCAAATAACATTGCTCTAAGACAGGGACGGATGTATGTTCATTCATGTGTGGGCTTGTGCCTACACTAAATTTTTAGAAACTATTATTTTTAGTAGTATAATGTATCAATAGTTGACATTTTAACCACATGGTCCACACTTATCACAAATTATTTCTCCTTTGGCCCACACATATCATCATATATCGCAAATTCTTTCTTGATAGTATGAATATTATCAAGAATCGGATGTGAAATCGAATGAGAGATGATCAGTTAAATGATTGTTTAGTTATTTATATAGCAAAAGATATTTTTATTGATTTTCAAAATAAGAAAACCATTCAAAGTTTCCATAATATGAAAAATTGTAGAGGACAATTATTAATGATACAATTTTTTTTATATGGTGCCCCCACTATTCAAAAATCATGGATCCGTCACTACTCTAAGATATACTTAGTCATTACATGTTATATTAGCTAGTTAGCACCTAGGCATCTTGCAGAATTCACACACCAATTTGAAAAGAATAATACAAAGTTCCTTTATGGTTTATCATTTGATATCATTGTTTGAATATATAGGGCAATAGATTTGTATATCTTCGTACGTTGATTCTTAAAATTGAAATTTAAACTAATTCTTTGACTTGTAATCCTTGACCCAAGATATTATGGTTGAGGGCTACCTTTAATGTTTGATTGGCGCGTAATATAAATTAGTTTTTACATTGATGTTCGATCAAATCTATCATTTTTTTTTTAAATTGTGGTTATAAAATAGATTTCGTCACAATATTATGAGTTTTGATTGGACATTATAAAACTTTTTTACATCAATAACATAGGTAGACTCCCTCTGTAGTTTCGTGAATTAATTGTCTTTCAAACGAGAGGAAAAATAATTTACACCATATTTGTATGTTGTATATATTCATTTATTATTGTATTTCCATTCTTTTTTTGGTACAATTCTTTTTTTTTTAAGGAGTTTTTCGTACAGTTTTATTAGGTTTTGTTTGAGAGTTTGGACGGGAGGGGGAAGATAGGCTTTGAAGTGTTGAGAATATAGAGGAAAATTGTAAAATCTTCGACTTTTTTGGAGATAGTGACTTTTTAGAGAATGATAAATTAATACTTATGATTAATGTATTTTTAACTTTAATAATATTATAAATACATAGATTAAATTTGAAGAATTCATGTAAGACACCCAAAACCCCCTAAAACCATCCTCTAATACAATTTTTAAGTCCCCAAATAAAAAAGATTTTATATTATGAAGAAGATTTGCCCCTCAAAACCTTCTTCTCTTAGAGACATCTATTTCTTTCACTTGCTTCTTTCTTATTTCCAAGCTCCTCCCTCCTTCCCCACCAAACTCACAAACAAAGTCTTATTGTATTTCTTCCGGCTATAAATATAACATAAAAAGTGTATTTAGCCCAAATTTGTCCAGATACATGTGATGGTTTTGCTTATATCGAAGTTAGAAAAAGTGCAATAAATCTTTTTTTTTACAAAAATAAATGATATTCATTAATTCAAATTGATATAGTTCATTGATAAAAAAAAACAAACAGACAAACCTTAACATTATTTTATTAAGATTATTGTTTATTGTTAATGAGATGTTAGCTCAGATATAACAGTTTGACATTGTAATTTATGTCAGACTATGGCGAAAGTTCAAAGATCATTACATTGAGTCAGAAACACATTTTTACTAAAAACTTTAAAACATTATGTTTATGAGTCATTTTGCTTATATTGTTCAACATTCATTTTTTTTATCAAATGTGAAATCTTAATTACTTGCAGTTGATATACCAACAATCTCTTCTAAAAAAAATTCATTCACATACATTTGCACTGTTGTTGCTTGCTGTCAACGAAACACGCAACCTGCACGCCATGATCAAGAAGACTTTCGATAGAAGAAGCAGTTTGTTTAACCATCCACACTATGATATCATCGTTGGGTTATTGAGCATTTGAGCTCAGTGATCATCACATTAGGTCAAGATAAACTATTCAAAGAGAATTTAACATCACATATTTACCAAACATCTTAAGATATTAAATTTAAAGATACTTATATATTACCCAGATCCATTTTTTCATTCAATATAAGATTTTTACTCATACTTGATTTATCAACAACTTCGAAAATAGTGTTGTTATTAATAATATACTTTTCTTACACAAATCTTTTAAAAAAATAGGCATAATTATAAATATGATCCTTTAAGTTTCACTTTTATTTTAGATTGTTCCTTTAAGTTTTATTTTTATCGAATTGATCTTTTATGATACATTTTGTTTACACCATTAGCTTTAAGTTATCTTCTTGTTACATCGTAGTCTTTTATGTTATATTTTGTAAATATGGAACCATAATTTTGTTGTACAATTATAGTTGAACAACATTCAAATGTTCATTTGCCACATATCACACTATAGATAAATGGCTCATTGATTTAGGTTCATAAATTTTAACAATTTATAATAGATAAATGCTAAAGAGTGTCCTTAGAGCATTGGTTAAGAATATACAAATAGAAATATTGCATTGAAAAATAGTGAAAAATGATGAATTTGACTTTTTAAAAGTTAAAATATTGTTGAATTCCATGAAAACCTAGTACTTTTGGCTTTCTTAACAAATGCCCATAGGAAGGGATGAGAATAGGCTAGGCCGAGCTAGACTTTGCAAGGCCTAAGTCTGGCATGTGGCCTGTCATAGGCTTACTTTTTAGGCCTGAGCATGGCCTTATGAAAGCTAGATTAGGTTTGCTAGCCTGTTTAAAAGTCTATTTCATATGAACATCTTTAAATAAGTAATGTGATCTAAGGTTAAATAAACGAGCGAGTTAATAGATCGATGACATTAAGCTCTCTTTCGATATTTAACATGAAGTTTTAGATAACTTTATCATATTTCAATTCTAATTTATGATTATACATTTAAGGTTAAATTACACCATAGGTCCTTTAAGTTTGAGGTTTGTAACATATTGGTCCTTTAAGTTATTTTGATCACACATAAGTCCTTTAAGTTTGGATTATGTAACAGATTGATCCTTTAAGTTATTTTGGTCACACATAAGTCCTTTAAGTTTGTAAACGTTTTCAATTTAGTCTTTCTGCCACATCATCGTTTGTAAACTTAAAGGACTTATGTGTGACCAAAAGAACTTAAAGGACCAATATATTACAAACCTCAAACTTAAAAGACCCTTAGTGTAATTTAGCCTACATTTAAATATGCAAAAAAATAATGTAAACTAATAAGCTTAAATTACTTTGAAGGTTGACAAATATATAATTTAATTCAAAGTAGAATATATAATATAATAATCAATAATATTATTCATATTTACATAAGTATGCCGGCCTAATATGCCTAAAAGGCTTTTTTAATAGCATGTGGCCTGACATTTTAAGCTAAATAGGCTTCTAAAAAAGCTTAGGTCTTTCCTTATTTAAAAAAAAACTGGTCTAACCTAGCCTGCCATAGGATAGGTCATAGGTCCTTGTAAACCGATCTGGCATATTCTCATCCCAATCCTTAGAGCACCTGTTAACATACTCATTATAGTAAACGATGACATTGTTGTGAACAATGAAATACCTTGATTTTATAAAAGACAGCAACACACCTTTAAGATTTTTCTAATACCAAATGGCAAATGGAAAGGATAACTATGACAAATTAAGTTTGCAATGGCAGAGAATCTTTACCGGTCAAAAGTGATAGGGGTGGACTTGGAAGCTTGGGTTTGCAACATATTATTTTAAGACCACATTAGTGACAACACAGGTATATAGTTTATGGGGACCAACTTTAGGTTTTTATTATTGAAGTATTATTGTACGGTTGGAACTGAAAAGATTAAAAGATTGTCACCATTTCTTCCATCTTGTACATTGCCAAAACAATATATATCTTCCCAACTAAGGCAACTGAAAACCCTATACTATCCTTAGGGTATAGTGGTTATTCTTAATAACAGCTTAATGCTTATTGTTTATTTCTGCCACTTTTGGATAATGAAAGAAGTAGCTAGTGACTAGAATAATATGAAATGTATATTTTGGATCAATGTGTTCATGGTGTTTCCGAAGAATCCTTGGATGTCATGAATGTAAAACACTCAATAAAGGCTGGAATTATGCATTTCTTACGTCAACCATGTAAAAGATAAGCTTCTTCTTCGAGCACTTTTGGTTTATAACTCATTTTGGATACTATATGTACTTAAGTAGATTGTTTTAAAATATTTTTTTGTGGCATATAGCTTAGCTTTTTTAGTTTAATATGGTTTTAAAAAGTTTCACTTGGAAAATATATCGTAACATGGTTGTGATATGCAGTAGCATACACATGTACTCTATATAGAAATAACTGTTTGACCTCAAAATATTAATTTCGAATACAATGTCATTTGACTTTTATGTATATTTTGGAAATGTTCGTAAGTGGTAGAAAATGAAGATTAAGAGATATATTTATGTGTGTGTCCGAGGTCATTATTCTTTTTAAGATGTTAAAATGAAATATATTACCAAATCAAAATATCCTTCTTAACACAAGGTGTACCAAAAAAGAAACAAAAGTGACGATACAATATTTACAAGATAGAAACTGAAAATGAACAAAAACAAGAAAAGAAATAACTATTAGCATATGTCCAACATGATAAACGGACTAAGCCACCAATCATGATAATTGAACGAAAGAGAAGCAAATTTGACATTCAACCACATGAATGCGAGTAACTTAATCTTATCAACCACTTGCACAATTGAGCATTCTTTGCCATTGAATAACATGTTATTTCTTTCTTTTCAAATTTCTCATAATGTTCCAAACCAAATAACCTATAGTATGGAATGCCGCACCTTAGAACCACCCCCCAACATAGCTAAATTGATTAAAATGGTATGTTACATAAAAAGGAATAATCGAGGAGGTGTCCAACCAACGATAAATAAGATGCCAAACGAACCCAAAATTATTACATTGTAAGAATAAATGTCCGAGGTCATTGTTGAAATAGATGAATAGCTCTATTCATTGTTACAAAATGTAAAAATTCATAAGAGATAATGGGTTAGAGTACCTCTAATACTCTCTCTAATTAATATTTAATCACAAAAAAACTAATCATAATTAAATATCTCATAAAAAAAAAACTAATCATCATTGAAATATTGTTATCCTATTAAAATATAATTACTTTCTGCGATAAAAGAACGTAAAATAAATGTTTTAATTTGAAGTTTGATTTTTCGTGATTGAATCAGTTATGACATACACCATAATTTTAGGAAGGAAAATGATAACCAGTGAATTCGGAGCACTGGTTAAGGATACTATAAAAGAAAATTATATAGTAATTATTGTATAGAAAATTGTGTAATTAATTCATAAAAAGTAAAAATTTGGTTAAGGATACTACTATAAAAGAAAATTATATATTGTATAGAAAATTGTGTAATTAATTCATAAAAAGTAAAAAAAATAACTTCATTTTTCGGTATCATTAACCAGTGCCCCAGAGACATCTACATAATAGAAAAAACTACATGTCATAAGATTAATGTGTCCCTCATAATTTTTTCTAACTCCTCTTAATCGAAAGATACATTTAAATTCTTCAATCCAAAAGTACACTTAAATGTATGATTATGCGGTTAAACAAATTGATTTTGGAAAATTGATTACAGTAAAATGTGAGTCGGTTGTAATTAATGTTTGGTCCCCGTGAGCTTAACTCAGTTGGTAGAGACATTGTATAATTTATGTAGGCGTTGAGATTCGAACTCCGGACACCTCACTTCCCCATATTTAATTGTGTGAGCTCCAGCCACTATGCTACTAGACTAATATTTTTTTTTTTTTTTTATGTTTGAATATATATTCATGGAAAAGTGGATTTAAAAATGAATTCAATGGTGAAAAACAATTATTGAAGATAAAATCTACATTTTTAACTTATATTATATTTAGTTAAGCGTTACAATCGCGTTAGACGCACAATTTATAGAGAAATGAGATATTTGGGATTTGAACTCTAACCTTCATATATATTATACATTGTTTTAACAACTGAGTTAAACTCACGGAAACTAAAAAACATTAAAAGGATCGTTCAGAGGAATGAATTTTAACTCATCTAAAAAACAATCAAACATACACATAGTTTATCCAAAATATACTCTTTAGACATTTAAAGGTGGTATCCCTACATAAGTGCACTATAGTAATTTAACATTAGTGATGATCAAAACCCAAAACCAAAGAAAGGGGTTGCCCCAAAAAAGTCATCATCGAGATGCAACACGAGTCAGTGAGAAAACACAGACATTATATATTTTAATTAGTGGTGCAAGTAATCAAGAAAGCAAAGTAGATGATGAAAAATAAAAATAATATAAGTGTGAGATTAAGGTGTCACGTGCACACGTGCCATGGCAGTGAGTCGGTGCATCGTTTCACATAAACAACAATGTACCGCACGAATTGCGGGGTTGCTGCCCAAAATACTCCCACGCTCTTTATCTTCACGCGCTTTAGGTGAGTCCACGTGGCGCGATCTTTTAGAACTTGAACTTAATCTAACGGAGAGTGTTAAACAGAACTTTTAATAGCGCGTGGGGTAATGGAGTGGATGGATCAGTCTAAATCCTGGTCTCTCTCCCCTCCGCATTGGGCGGCTCAGGCATCGGTCTGGTCCCCTGGACCGTATCTTTGGTGGGTCATACACTCAAATCACTTTTTTTTTTGGAACTCAAATCACTAACAAGCTTATAGCTTATAACGGATAACTTACAAATTCATATGACCAAAAAAACTCTGTTTGATAATAGCTTTTTACCATAAGCTTATAACTTATTTCATGAGCTTATAAGCTATTTTTCAGACGCTATTCTAAGGCCCCGTTTGGATAAACAGCTTATATAGATGTTTATAGCATTAGGGCTTATAACATTAGAGCTTACATCATAAGCTTTTATACTTGATAAGTTATTTATGTTTGGATATGTACACTAAAAAGTACTTACATAAATTGAAGTGTTTGGATGTGACATTACATAAACAATTATCAAATTTTTAAATATTTTTCATTTAACAAAAAAATCAAAGAATCGAACCACAATTATCAAGATTTTTTTTGATAAAATTAATTAAGATGTAAAAAAACAATATTATAATATATTAATTATAATTACATATATATATATATATATATATATATATATATATATATAGAATAATCAATATTCATCCTTAAAAAAAATATCAATATTCATTAGAGGTGTAAATAAACTTACCATATGTATAGATATTAGTGTACAGTTTGTTACCAAAAAAGACAAGTTAAGTTTATTTTTTTTATTCAGTTTCATTTTGTTACGTAACAAAAAAAATAAAAATCTACCTTAAAAAAATAAAAATAAAAATCTTAGTTACGTGTGTTACTTTAGTAAGATAAGTATATAGCAATTTTGTTACTCATGCACCGCCAAAGATAACTAA
>Ga0315914_1007127_pt1 | contig 15608 bp, 6 predicted proteins | sample MpolenodulesMG_FD_203920 | JGI IMG/M metagenome (GOLD analysis project Ga0315914, IMG submission 203920) | Medicago polymorpha root nodule microbial communities from Los Angeles, California, United States - elongated nodules | ecosystem: Host-associated > Plants > Roots > Nodule | place: USA... | reverse complement strand
AATGACTGAAAGGGTAACGGTGTAAGCTTTTAACAACTTAAAGGACCTATCTGAAACCTTAAAAACTTAAAGGACCTATATGTTACTAACATGAAACTTAAAGGACCCAGGGAGGTATTTGGCCTAATATCTAACATGACATTTCAGATAATTTAACTATGATATCATATTTTAATTATGATTTACAATAGTGCAAAAAATTAATGTTGACGCAAGCTTATATCACTGAAACTAATACATTTATAATTTGATCCAAATTATTAAATAAATCTAATATAATAATATTTTTAAAAAATAGTAATAAAAATAGCATTTATACTTACTTAACTCAAGTAGTCTAGCCTAGTAGGTTTAAAATTCTTTTCTATCACATGTAACATTAGTTTTTTTTAGCTAAATATGTTTTTAAAAAGTTTTAGTCTTCTTAAGTAGGCTAAGTCATAAGCCTATGTCACTTAGTGTGACCATAATTTTCACATTTCACATAAAAAAAACAGCCAGCAGTCGGTGTTTCAAATAAAATACGTGATGTGTTGATAATATGTATAAGAGACGATATTATTAGTAATTTGCTTTGTAACGTGAACATACAATGTGTTTGTGTGACATTTTAGTTTAGCATTTTGTGCAAAGACTAGTCCCCTCAAAATACTTGAGGTTCATTTATGGTATTGACATCTTCCAACGATTGGTTTTTCATACGTTCGGTCCAAGGATCAAAGATCGAGTCAAATGGTTAACTAACCAAAGTATCTACCGTTTGTGCCACAAAATGTTGGTAATAGATAAGCACTTTATATATGCACATTCACACTATTCTACAGTGTTGCACTTCCAACCCTATTTTCGTGATAATAACAATGAGTTTTGAATGTCACAATGCTTTTAAAACCCTAGTTTGAGATGCAAGACAAAAACACATCAAACAGTTACACGTAGTCGGAAAAAAAAGAGCTAAGGAATGGTCCCAGGCAGCATTGGGAGTCTCTGGGAAGGCAGCAACAACAGAAAAACGAATGTTCCCATGTTTTTAGCAAATTCCATACACTCTTAAATCAGTTTTTAGAAAATATATCATTAGTCAAAAAGAAAGTGGTGATCATTGTCCCAAATATATCATTATAATAAGACACCAAGAAGAAAACTTTAGGAGTGAGACAATTCTTTAAATTTTTCAACCAAGTCTCCTTTAAAGGCGATATCCCTTAATTCCTGAAGAAGTTGCTCGGGGAGGTTGGGATCCAGTTTCAAGACTTCTTGTCCTTGGACAGAATTCTGAGATTTTAAAGAACTCGTAATCCTCTTTGACAAAACTTTGTCGATTGCAGCAATAGCATCCTCATCTACCATAGCATCAAATTCTTCCAAATCTATGCTGACTAATTCCGAAGTGTCAGATTTGTTGGTACCTTCATTGTGAGTGGTCTCTATGCCCCCTTTTGACTGTTGAGCTTCAATCTTTCTGTCGACGTTCGTTTCTTCGGCTATAATATTTTTGTTTTGCTCCTCCAAACGTTAATTTCTTGTCAACAGGATAACATTTAACATTTGGTTCAAACTCAATTTCCTGCACAACAATAAGCACGATTGACACGCTAACACTACATGATTGAAGTCACTCTAGAAGATTCAGAAACTAAAGATGCCAAAAGAAAAAGCCCTTCCCCTCCTGGTAAATCATATGCAAGAATGACACCTTTTCATAGAACATGATGCACTTTATTTGCCATTAATCACGCGCAATCTTGGTTACTAATCAACTGAAACCATGACTGCTTAACATGCAAGGATGCACTACAATTTTCAACTGTTGTGAAGTGATTATGATTAAAGACATTTTTAATACTCTAACGGTTATGGTTCATTACTGACAGTGTAAGAAATCTTTAGATTGTCCAGTAATAAATGAGACAATTAAAACAAACCTCATAAAGTTCAATCTCTTCATCCGGATCATAACCAGCCAATTTATTTAACCTCGATCAGATTTCTGATGGCTTATCATCACTACAGTTCACAGTGAGCTTTCCAACATAACTGCCATCAAAGGAAAATACATATGATCTCAACTATGGTCCACATTTTACCCTAACATATGTTAAAATCACAGAATAAATTATTAAGTACCGTAGCTCCTCTTTTTCAGGATCATATAACTTTTAAAAAAGTAATATATCAGACTGTGTCTTCTTGACTAGTGGAATGGGGAGTAAGTCCTAAATAATAATGTAGTTTGTCAATATGACTATGCTTGAATGATGTTTCATGCTATCAAAACCTCATAATATAAATGTTACCGGCCCACGCTCCACTTCCAAAAACAATACTAATTCCACTACGCCATCCTTTGGAAAGTTTACAATGCGTCCAACCTGCAATTTGAATCAGAATGAGAAAAATATTGAAAACTCTAGACCATAGAGAAATCGGTGTGTTGCGCAGATAATGAATCTTGAGAAAACTAAGCACCCTTGTAAGCATTACGAGAAAAAAAAAAAACTATGAGACCCGAAATAATCATACTAAAACCACTTGCATTTGTAGCATAGACACAGGTGCATTTAACATAGACCTCTTAAAAAGGGCACAAAGATGAACTCTATCATTTTTAGTAAAATTGTGGCTTTTATAATATAAAAAAGGGAAAGAAAGCAATATTTTATTTAAAAAGTTCTAGAAATGGTAAGAGACCATATTTGGACTTTTTTTAGGTCCATATTAGATGCACTCTACATCATAATAAATAGAAATAAAGCAGTCATATTTGAATAATAAAAAAAAGATAAACAAAGTTAACATAGATAGAATTAATTGTTGGCCAGGCCCAGAAAATGAAATGTAATGCAATCAGCCATTACAAACATTATATTAGCAGGCTGATGTAAAATGAGATGAGCAGAGTCGGCATAAAACATAAATGAGGGGGAAAAGAAGCTCCAAGTTTGTGTGTTACGTGAATTACTTCAGTATAAAACAAAACTAACATTTGACTAAAAGCTAACAATCAGAGATGAAAAAAGTCATAAAATAAAGAAACTTGGCAGGGGTATATGAGCAAAATAATATTGAAAAGCTTCAAGCGATCTCATGAATTTACAGATTCTTTTTCCTGATTAGGTTCCATTGGCCGAACAGGACGATTATGTATGGTTTTCACACCTCTTCCAATACCAAAATCGCTGGGATCGAGCTGGTATGCCATACTCTTTCGCAAGCTCTTTCTACATATCACATTAGCAATCAAACATAAAAATCAAACTTACAAAAATAATCATCACAGACTTCATAAATTATATTTTAAATTACAAAATCAGAAGTGTAAAAACCACAAGAACTCATAGGACTTGAATTTTTTCTTCTTCCAACTAAAGCATCATGTTTTTAATATTTTAGTATGCCTTTTAAAAAAAATTGTATTCTATTTACATAGGCAACATGCTTTATTGGTCCTATCTAACTACCTAATTAACCCATAATTTACTCTAGGTTACCTATCATATGATTAGCTAGAATCATTATAAAATTGTGAGGTGGTTTTAACTTGACTGAAACCTAACTCTAATCTTGCCAGTTAGCTTGCTCATTTATTCCTTTTTAGTTGGTGTAGAAAATAATACACCAGTGTTAAACCCATGTCAATACCAATTTAGTGTGTGTTTGGTTTGGCGGCGAGGAGAATTGATTTTGATAGAATTGAGTTTGAGAGAATTGATTTTAGTTAAAAGTGACTTGAGAGTGAATTGATTTATGTTTGGATACACTTTACTAGAAATGATACTAGTATTTGAGAAGGAAAAAAAAAACAGGTTTTTAAAATAAGTTTTTTCAAAATTTTAAAAATATCAACTCAACTGAATTGAATCAAATCAATCTGCTCTTTATTATTGGTTTGGTTCAGATTTTGTGATAAAAGATCGTAAAATCAAACTAAACTGACTTTTTTTTTTACTGGTCCGATTCTCACTCACCACCACTACCACTACCTCTAAAGACTAAAACCAAATCAAACTAATTTTTACACCTCTAAGTGTCAATACACAGTGTCACCTTCATACAAATAAAGTGATTTCTTAAGCGGTTTAATTTTTGGGTTCTTGGACCTCTTGGGTTAGTGGTGCAAGAAATAAATTAATTTTTTTTAAATATATAAAATGTATAAGATATATGTGCATTTTCTTTTTAAGTTCTGTGGATTCAATTGAATCTCTTAAAAGTTAAAATGACGGTCTCCGCCCCTGTTGGTATAGTTTGTATGTTAGGATGGGTTTAACAATGTTGAGAGTGTTTTGAAGAGCAAGAAGTGTCACTTCTTGTCATGCTTGTACAACTTTCCTTCTGTACTGAAAAGCGGATTATTCCTTTTTTGTAAGAGCAATGATATTCGAACAACCATTTGTTAACAACTTTTATGACAACCTCATTTTTCTCCCTTTTCATTGGTCAAAAACAATTGAGAGAGAAAAAGGAAGAGAGAGAGTAAGAGTATAATGTGAGTATGAGAGTAAAAGTTGTCAAAAAAAGTTGTACAAATATCATTTCTGGTTTGTAAAATATATATTGCTCACATAACCATTCAACTAAAGATTGCCTCATAACATGCACATGCACATTCACATCGGCAACCAACGTAGGAATAAAAAAAATTCCATACTCTTAAACTACTTTCTTAGTTGGTTACTTAATTTGATTATGATTAATCATACATATATATCCGAAAAGGAGAGTAGCAAAATACAATTGCCATATATATATCTCTTTCAACCCACCATCAATGGAAACTAATCTGGTAAGATCGAACCATATTCAACCTTTACTAGCTAGCCTAGAATCACCATAACCTAAAGAAACATTAAGCCACCATCACCTTTACTGTTCCATTCTCTCTTTTTCTTAAGCGTCCACTTTCATCTCTCTGGTAACCTACCTCCCTTTCTCGTTTCTCTCACCACTAAACATAACTCATGAAACTAATCTATCTATTTTTTTAATTAAATCCTTCTATTTAAAGGTGGAGAAAATCTCCATCATTTTTAAATTTGGTACTTAAGTAATGGATTCGGCTTTAATTCCCGCATTAAATTTATTTTTCTCATTCTATCTAAGAGAAGAAAAAAAATAGACATTCTTTGATGAAGCATAGGAGCACCAAGGTATATTACAAGGTCCTTAGTTTTCTAGATGCCAAGAGTTTTACTAAGAGAAGTGATTTGGTCTTCATGAACATTTTTTGAAAAGAAAAAAAAAACTTGCGATATCTCTAAATTTATTTTTTTGTCCTGAACAAGCACATAATAATACGAGAATGTTTTTGATAAAACTAACCTAGTTGTGAGATGCTTCGACCACTATTGTATATTGAATAAACCAAAGTTTGTTGTTCAAAATGGCAAGTATGGCAAACTCAGGATCCTACAAAGAATCGACCAAAAATTGAAAATTCAGAATTTTTTTCTTTAATTACTTTGAAGTTTGACCATTGGAATGGGGTGAATAGGTCCCTGCCTAGTACATGAGTTTCTTGATGTTTTACCGATTTATATGCAGCGCTTGCGTATTTTTCTCATTGACATAATGTGTGTTTCAATCTAAATCAGTCATCAAAGATCAAATACATTCCTAAACTTCTGGTAATTCAAAGGCGGAGATGATGAGTGGTTTAAGGCAAATCGAAGAACATGCTCTAAATACCATGTTAACAATATAGATAATCAGGGAGAATAACATAGAGATTAACAAAAACGGCTAGGGTGTTATAAAATACCAATAACTTAACATTTCAAAAGATTACGAGAGAATATATATAAAACCTAATGACTCTAAACTAACACGCCCAATAGCATAACCCAATAACTTTACTATCTAACAAATGCAATCAACATGACCACCATGCGCGGCGACGACACCCAACTATGTGGTGTATTACTTTTTTGAACAATCTAAAACCTTAAATTAATTATGTATTTATATTTTGAAATTATTTGGTTTTGGTACACGTCATCTCCGCATCAGTTTTTACTAAAGGGATCAACATGTGCTTGGTATGCCCTCCACTAATTGGCACATGTCAACTCAATTCCGCGTCAATCTTTAAAGAGTCAACATCATGTCGTTTCAATTCAATTTTATAATGTATATACACCCTCCAGTCAATATTATAAACAAACAATCATTTTTTAAGTTCATCGAATAATTGATGTATCTATCATATAATGTAGATCAGATACATCATTTATTCAATAAATAAAGTAATTTTTTGCTTATAATAATGACCGAAAATATGCAAGTGGTTTCCTATGGATTGTTTGGACCCAATATTTTCTTTTTCTCCTAATAATTGCAAGGGTGCTTAGATTTTATTTATTTATTTAAGATTCATTGTCTTTGGTACACACCAGGACCACTTTCTATATGATCCGAAGTTCCTTTTTGCTTCCCATTATTCTGATATAAATTGCAGGTTGGACAATTTAGTGTGGAAATTCCAAGGCCTAAATAGCAGAATTCAAATTGTTTTTGGATTTTGAGGGTGGATTTTTGGGGAATAGAAATTTTTATCGGATGGTTGAAGTGAATGCATTAAGTAGCAATTACTTAATTAGTGGAAATTGAAGAAGACTGAGTTGGAATTGAAAAATGAGAGTTTTTTTATTAATGAAAAAACCGAAAGATTTTATGATTTGGCCGGCGGTGTTGTATTATATAACAACTTCACTGACTAAGGTTTACTCAATCCAACAATTTGTGAAGTTAAAAAGATATCAATCACAATACAAGCACCATGAGATTTCAATCCATTGTTTTTATCCTCTTTGTTTTATATTCTTCATTCACCACAAATCAAGCATTAGATAATTCTACCCGCGTCGACATCAATGATCCACATGTGATTGATACTGGTAATTTTGCTGTTACCGAGCACAACAAACAAAATAATGAGACAAAACTGATTTTTGAGAAAGTCGTCAATGGTGTAGTTGATACTGTGGACGATGAGATGAAATACCGCCTCACCCTTTCCGCTAACAATGGTTCAGCTTCTAACAATTATGGAGCCATTGTGTTGGAGAAGCCATTGGAGCATTTGAGGAACCTCACAGCCTTTGCACTTAATTCTCATGCTTAAATTATCAAATGTTGTTTTTTTTATATATGATCATATCGAAATAAAACTTATGTTTTGTATTTCTTAAAAGGATTGTGGGTCTAAAATATATGATATGATTGTTTAACTACATATGTTTCAGCTTTCCTGTGGTTATGAACTTCGAAACCTAATCTCCTAAATTGCATGATTAAGAAATAGTGTCATACACATTGTCTTGTTGCACTGTAGGACTACTCTTATTTGTTTACTTCTCCAAGTTTTCATTAATTCATGCATGATACTTAATTTCTCTTTTCGTTTATATTGTTGAACATCAGATTATTGCTCAACCTAATGTTGCCAACACCGTGGATGGTCAAGGATCCTTCAGCACTTTGATTGAAAAGAATCTAATTTTAAATTATTTGTCACCTTGTTAATTTTCTCAATAATCTAATCATAGCAAAACATACCCTCATTTCATGTATGTATCTATTCTATCATTTCATTAAATGTCAAAATTAAAAAAGAGAACAATTGTACGAAGCATCACCAGTAGCACTCCAACAACATTTTGAGCATCATCCCATTTACTCTTTCTCGTTTGTTTTTTCACATTTCCATTTTCCCATCCTTTTGCTAGTTAGCTTCAAACACTACATGCTGCAACTCACTTTAACGACTATCATATTTTGAGTATCAATTCAAACACTGTACGTTTTGTGCAGTTTATGCCACTGACAAGTTTACCACTCAAGCTCCAGAAATATTGATTTTAGTTAAAATGAGTTGAATGTGAAGTAGTGTTTTGGTTCGCTTGCGTAAAAGTCGGTAGAACAATAAACTTATGTATAAAAATCATATTTAGAGTCAAATACTATAAATCTTAATTTTAAATTAGAATTAATATTTTATGCATCCTAATTTTAAATTAGAATTTATATTTTAGGCAAAATCAATTTTACTCAAAACATATAAACATGTCAAAATAAAATTCTACACACCTCTAAAATCAATTTGGACTCCTCCAAAAATGAAACCAAACATACATTATAAGTTAGGATCCTTTTGATTCAAAGGAAAATTTTATTGGTAGAGAAATAAATACATACTCTCATGTCCTTAGTTATAAGAACATTTATTTGTCCTTAATTAATATAAAACTATTTTAAATTTTTTAAATAAATTTGGTACTCTTTTAAAATATATGCATTACTAAGAGCATATCAAATGGAAACCTCTTAAAACTAGTTTTTAACTAAGTGTCACTTATACACATTAATCATTTATGTGGATAAGTGAAGAGTTTAGGGTTCAAAATCCCTTGTAACTATCAACTGAGATGTGCTTACAAGACTAATAGTATTAACTTTTGTTTTAACAATTTCTATTTGTGGAATCCACACATTAGAGGAAGAGAGAGTATGCTTCTATAAGTCTTTTCTCAAAATTCATCCAATTATCGTTTTTTTATTAAATGTCATCCGAATCGCAAGATAAAAAACATGCGGTTTGGTTTGGTTGCCTTTAAAAAGAAAATCCGAACCAAACCAATGTGGTTTGGGTTGCGTCGGTTGGTGGAATTTTTTAAAAGTTTTTGTTTCCAACATTTAAGTAATGTTAAAAAGGTAAAACACAACATATTTTCACCAATATTTAAAATGACAATTAGTTATCTTTCCGCGCCAAACGAAAATTAATTGTTCAGACTTTTTTTAGGGTGCCTAGAGAGTTATCCTCAAGAGATTTGCTAAACATTGTTGTGTTGCCCAGCCCACAACATGCATATATTCTCATATTTGTTGTAGTAGTTGTTCTTTCAATTATGGTGCAAAACAATACTTACTCCAATTTTAAATGACCTAATTTAACGATGTGTATTACTCACATATAATATACTTTGACTATATTTTTTTGCTGTACAAAGACAAATTGTACCATTTATGATGTTGTTGAATATGCCTCAATAAATATTTTTAAAATATCAAATTTTTATAATTTTTTCTATTAAATTATTAAAGATATTTAATATCAAAATTGTGGAGTACGATGTATTAGTCTCAAATAGCAAAAGTAAAAATGGCTTTCAACATGACTTTTGTCTTTTCACATTTATGCAATACAATTGACTACAGATGAGGACAGAACATACGAGAGAGAAACACTCCAAAGATGTTTTCACATTTTGAACATCCTCCCATTTATACTTTCTTGTTGGTTTTTCCTTTTACCATTTTAAGCTCTCAACTATGAAACCTCTGCATTTTTGTAACCATCTCCAACTTTGCAAATCGGCATCTTCTTCATGCCTTAACCTAATATTTAGCAGTATAAATATAGGAACACAAAATAAGGTTCCCCCATAAACTAGTAACCATCTCTCACTATAACTCCAATAACCCATCACCGTATAACCCACTTTCGTTGCTTGAATCACGAGCACCTAAGGTTTTTAATTATCACTAAACCTTACCCACACACACTATAAAATAACAACACCCACAAAAACACCAAGCCACGTCGCTTTCTCTTATTAAAACTCCAATATTTCTCAATATCACAATGTCAAGAAAATATCCTTACATGCAAAAACAACAGTAGCAAAAAGATTACGAGATTCCCTCATCGTTGTGTGTTACTTACTCCTTACCTTCTTTTGTTAGATGCAGCTAAACACAGCAATAAAAGACTTTTATGTCTTACTTTTTAACTTTATTAGTTTCATTTAGTTAGTATATTTTGTTACCGTTTATTTTATTTTATTTTATTTTATTTTGTAGTTTGGGCTCCAAGCTAATCTCTTATTTTTGAATTGCCATACCTGTTATATTATTATTTTGTTTTTATAACGTTACTATTGTCTAGCATTAGGTTGAGTTTTAGCTCATTTTCACTAGCAAATAATGTTATTTCATCCAAAATAAACGGTTAAAACAAATTACCTTTTTTAATGGCTAATTAGATGTGACATTCGTTTAATCTTTGAATTATTAGGACACAACTTGTGACAACATTGTAGTTCTCAAACTCGTCTTTTATAACAAATTAATCATGTAAAAACATTACAAAGGGTTTGAGGCAACTTCATTGTTCTTAAATTTATTTTATAAAAAAATAATTTTTAAAAAATAATTCAAAAACGGTTAACTGATTGTGACATATTTTTAATCCTTGAGTATTTTAAAACACAAGTTGTGACAACTTGCTAATTCTTAAGCTCGTTTTTATAATAAAGAAAAATTATCTTTAAAGGTTTAACTTATTAACTAGATGTGATATCTTTTCAGTCTCGAGTTATTGGAACACAAGACGTCTCTATATCAATATATAAAGAGAATTTACCGTTTTGGGTTAGACTTTTTCTTCTAGTTGTATCCTCTCTTTAAATTATTTTATCATTTTCATACAATTATTTAAATTATCAATTAAAAATCTATACTGAAATATAAAGGGAATACACCTTTTCGGGCTGAACCTTTTCTTCCATTTTTACCCTTCATCTAAATTATTTTATCATCTTTCTACTTTTTACTTTTTATTAAATGATCAATTAAAAGATTAGTTAAATCCTATTAAAATAAGAACGATCCACAACAATAGCAAGAACAACCCGTAATAGTAGAACAATATTTTTTGAGAGAAATAATAGAACAATGTTTTCTTTCAATTTTTTCCTCCACTTAATTAATGTTTAAAATTTATCATTCATTATCAATAAAAGCGGAAAGACAAACATATTAGTGTCTGTCTTGACACCAGTATTTGATAGTTCTAAGACCCGTTTCTTCAATAAATATTTAAAATAAACCAACCAACAATCATACAAACATCTCTAAAATAACAATCATACTGACATCATAAACATATTTTTTTGCCACAATTTTCTTTTATCAAATCATTGCATCTTTGATTAGAATTTATTACAACAGTAAGAATTTCTTTTAAAAGCAAACAAAAAAATAAATATCTATAACCAAACAAATATTTTCTATTCAAGAACTACATATCTTTGAATTCTTGAAGCACTACGGGATACGCAGGTGCACCAGATCACTCTTGTCAATCACAATATATATTTTTTTTTTGTATTTTCCTAGATATTTAAATATACTTTCATTCAAGAAATAATAAGCAAATAAGATACTTTCATTTGAAAAGTTGAATTTTTATTGCATTTAATATTAAGGGATAAATAAATAGTTTAAAGTTAACAAAATTTTGCACAATTAATTAGAGGTAACTATTTTTATCGAATGATGTAAAATGCCAAATTCCTTTTCTACATGTAATTGATCCCTAAACCCAAAATCTAGTTTCAAAGACATTTTTTTAAGGGTTTTTTTTTCCAATTTTTTCCTATTTTAAAAGAACTTCGGTGGAAACTTTTCGATCAACCCTCAAATTTTAGCCCACGACAATAGTCAACAAAGTTAATTGGCCGATTCACAATAATATCATTGTGTCTAGCTCTAAAGAAGTGGTAAATAACTACATGGGATTTGGTTTATCAACGTTTTTGTATTTTAATGTGTACTTGTATACGAAAAAGCCAAAGTTTATTGTTCAAGAATACAAGTTTGTCAAACCAGCATATGAGCAATATTATAAAGAAACAAAGTTAGAAAAAACAATTCATAGAGATTCACTTAAGAAGCGTGATTTTTAGGCATTTGCAACTACATCCATTAAAGTATGAAAAAGAGAGTATATATTCATATTCCTATCCTATCCTATCTAGGTAAAAGAAAAATAGAAAAGGTGGAATAATATAACCTATTTTAATAACCTGTTTGGAGCAGGATCAAGGAGCTCCCCATGTTCACGTTCCAGTAACATTGTGAATTATTTGTCTCATTTTCCACACTTGTATAAAGTAATATATATGAATATTAACTCTCAAATAAAATGAATTGAATTACGAAACTATACAATCATTATCTAAATATCATCACCTCTAAATTATCATTACATGACATTAGTAAACAACATGATATTTGAGATATGTAAAAACATACCATTTTGCAGTTCAATGCACCCGTCATATGAAATCTATCAAATCTCGGAGGTCCGTTTGAATACAGTTATGCTATGTTTTTGCATATCTCAGGAGGAGTGTTGTTTAATGATGTTGTTAACATTGATGGCAATATTGAGGGTTGATGTTTAGACAATGATTTTACAATTTCCTAATTTTGATATTTATTTTAGTTGAAAGTTAACATTCATATTAAATTATACCGGTGTGGAAAAACAAACAGACAATCTCTCTTGTTGTTGGAGGGTAAACAAGACCGACTCATCGATCCTACTCCAAATAGGTAGCTGGAATATGTTATATTTCATCTTTCTTTTTTCTACTTATACCTAAATAAGAATGTATACTCTCTTTTTCACACTTTTGAATGTTTGAGTTACGTTAGTAATATACTTTTTATACTGTTGAATGTTTGAGTTATGTTAGTATTATGCATGTGGTTGCATATCCCTATAAAGTTAATGCCCATTGAGTGATGGGCTTTTGCTCATTAGTGTCTCTTTGTGCATTGTTTTGCTGATAGTGGTTCTTGTAGCTCATAGGCTGGTTTCTTTCTCTAGAATCATATTCATAATGTATTTAGTTTATATGGTTTTTTGTATGTTTTTTTCCTTTTCTCATCGTATTCCTATATACCGAGTTTATATATCTTGGTGTATGATTTTATCTGCGTACATTTTAAACCAGGTAAGTGAGTTAAACCGACTCATTCATATCCGAGTATAAAAAACCATGTTTTTTTGTTCTGCCTTATATTTGAAACCAAAGTTGCATTGGTTATGCACTAAAACAAAGTCTCAGATCTATTGGTGTTGTTGTTGCTTTAGTGGTGTTTGCATATTTTTTTCTTTGTTGCTGATGCTAGCTAGATTTGAAACCAAAGTTGCATTAATTCTTGTACTGTTTTTGTGTGAAATATTTTTTGCCAAGGTTTATCCTGTTACTTTCATGTTGGTGATGTTATATTGGATTAATAGAATTCTTACAAAGTTCATTTGGAAATATACTTTCTTTTATGAATGTATTATATAATGACTTGTTTTATTTTTTTATATTTAACGAAGTTCAACTTTTAGGCCTGAAATTTCTTTTATTTAAGCATACATAATAGTTAATGAAGAACAAATTTTGGTGCAAGGGAGTCTTAAAAAAGGATCCTTTGAAGGGCAAAATGTAGTTTCTATGCTTACATATTGTATCTGCTTACATAGTCTCTTTTTGGGTATAATATCCCTTCGAAATTAAGAATGGTCTTAAGAGCATAATTCCTTCGATATTTTTATGTCCCTTCATAATAAATAATATTTTAAGATCATAGTCCTTTTTCGGTATAATGTCCATTCGAAAATTAAGAATGATCTTAAAAATAAATTCTTCTTTGATTCTTTGAGAAGTTATATGTTAGAATGGTGGTAACACCATATTTGAATGGTCTCAGTATCATAATAGAATGGTCACAGTACCATATAATAGTGGTTTTAGTATTAAATTCAAGTGGCCTTAATAGCCATATTTGAGGGTGTAATTCTCGATTGGTTTTCTACAGTGCAGTAGTTAATCGCACAGTTGTAGCTAGGGTTGTTTTATCCTGGAGGCGGCGTGATTGATTGTCTGCCTTGTACAATTTTGGACAGTGCCACGAACCGTCTTAAAGAAAGCTACCTGGTCGTGACTCAACCTAGTAACAATTTCGGCAGATGAATTATTTTTCAAAATAGATTTGGAAATCCAAAATACAACAATTTAGAAATCCAAAAACAACACATCTTTAGGTTAGGATCAAGGGCTCTTCATGTTCACTTTCGAGTAACAATTGAGGTTGTTTGTCTCCTTTTCCACACTTGCATGGTAATATGAATGTAAGGTGTTAACTCTCAATGAAAGCGAATTACAAAACTATACAATCAACACCTAAACATGATACCCTCTATATTGTCGTTAAATGTGATGGACACATTAAGCAAATATTTGGGGTATGTAGAAACATAGTATTCTGCATTTCAATGAACCCCTCATATGAAATTAAATCTCAGGGTTCTCTTGTACTGCAGTTATACTCTGTTTTTGCATATCGTATGACTGTTACTTAATGATGCTATTAATACTGATGACAATATTAACGATTGGTGTTTAGACAATGATTTTATGGTCTCCTAATTTTGATATTTGCTTTAATTGAAAGTTAACACTTATCCTACTTTATACAAGTGTGGAAAAACAAACATTATCTCTCTTGTGGCCGGAAGGTAAACAAAGACCGCTCATTGATCTACTCCGAAGAGGTAATTGGAATAATAAGAGGTTGTATAATATGGATCCGGTTCAACGCGAACCCTCGTATTTTTAGTATGATCTGATAAAATATTATTTTTGTTCTTTTTTTTTTTACTAAAAATAATAAAGCTCCACCTTAGATCATATTAAAAGGGTCCTTTTTCATATAGCATCCTAGTACATAAATTATACACGATAATTATGCTACCAATTATTGTCTATATAAATTATAAAGTAAGAAAGTTGAGAGAAGAAGTGAGTAAAATTTTATTTTATATCTCTCTTTCTCTTCAAAAATAAGTCTTCGTTAAACGAAATATCTTATCCCCACTCGCTCTATAATTACCGGCACGTTAAACAGAGGAGAGTAGCAAAATACTTTGGTACCAAAAGATGAGAGTTTTGGGCAGACACCATTGCCTTACCTCTTTAAAGTACACTCCTATCTCTTGCAACCCATCACCAATGGAAACCAACCCATGTGGTAGCACCAAAAGATGTATAATTTTTTTGAGTTTCCAAGTATACCATAATCCTCGTAAATAACCATGTGCATCTACATGAAACTTTCAGAAAAACTTTTTTTTTATTGTTTCTTCTGCTTTAATAATGCCACTTATTTAAGGTTCAACAATGGAAATAAAATCCAAATGATAGATTGATGCATAGTCTCTAATTCCTTCCTAGCTTCTATTTCTAAATAGAACTTCATTTTTGTTGCTACATTACATCTCTATTCTAATTTACAATTACCTTATTTGTTTATCATATAATCTTGATATATTGTGGTAATTACTTTGGAAAAAAAAAATCATGTTAAAATTTGACACAAGGCCTAAATATGTAGTGGGACTCCCCGATGCATGATCGTTTCAATGTTAGGCCCCGTTTGGATTGGCTTATTTTGAGCTTATGTGGGTTTATCTACTCCCATAAGCTTTTTTAAAGGTGTTTGGATAAATAAATAAAAATAGCTTATCATAATTTCATAAGCTGCTTATGCCATATTTTAATAAGCCTAAATTTTCAGCTTACCTTCTGGCTTAACAAGGAGCTTATGAAATTATGTAACCTCCTTCGATTCTCTTTGGATCCACTTTTTCAAAACATATATTTTAATTATAATGTTAGTTATCTTTGGCGGTGCATGAGTAACAAAATTGCTATATACTTGTCTTACTAAATTAACACACGTAACAAAGTTTTTTTTTTAAG
>Ga0315914_1007126_pt1 | contig 15610 bp, 11 predicted proteins | sample MpolenodulesMG_FD_203920 | JGI IMG/M metagenome (GOLD analysis project Ga0315914, IMG submission 203920) | Medicago polymorpha root nodule microbial communities from Los Angeles, California, United States - elongated nodules | ecosystem: Host-associated > Plants > Roots > Nodule | place: USA... | reverse complement strand
TCATATCGACCAACAAAGGGTTTTCTAGGGTTTCTGGATAAGAAATTGCAGGATGGCCTTAATATCTGAACTTATTTCATTCTGCTTGGGTTCCATAGATTCATGTTTTTCTTTAATTTCTATTATCTGGTTCTTCATTTCCTCCTAATTAATCACAATGTTTCCCGTCTTAACTTCCATAACTTCTTTATTAAGTCTTTAAGCTTCCATATCTTCTGTTATCTCAAGCTTGAAAACTTCCAAAGGTGGGTTCTCAAACATATCTCTTTTGACAAATAGATCTTCAAGTTTTAGATTTAGAAATTCAAAGAATGAAGGAAAGGACTTAAATTATAGCCTTGAAAGGAATAATACATGGAGACTTGTCAAACATCTAGCAGACAAGAAGGCAATTGACGTCGAGTGGGTGTATAAGCGGAAGCATTACCCTGATGATTCAATTGCTAAACATAAAGCCAAATTGGTGGCTAGAGGATTCCTTCATAGAGGAGGCCTTGACTATTCTAAAGTTTATGCACCAGTTTCGAGGATAGAAACAGTGATGTTAGTAACAGCTTTAACCTGCAAGAGAAATTGGTCTACATTTTATCTTGATGTAAAATATGCTTTTCTGAATTGTCTAATAGATGAAGTTGTATTTGTCACTCAAACTCCTGGTTTTTTGATTAAAAAAAAGAGAGGGAGAGATGGTATATGAATTTCACAAAGCTCTCTATGGCTTTAAATAGGCACCAAGAGCTTGGAATAAGAAAATTGATTCTTATTTGGTTGAGTTAGGCTTCACTAAGTGCAAGTCAAAATATGGTGTGTATGTGCAAGTAGTTGCATCTGACATAACACTCATATATCTATATGTTGATGATTTGTTAGTCACTGGTAACAACATCAACAATATGAAGAAATTCACACAGTTAATGATAAAAGGATTTGAGATGACACATTTAGGAAACTTGTCTCATTGTTTAGGCATGGAATTAATAAGAATCGAGAAAGGTATCATACTACATCAGGAAAAGTATGCCAAAGAGGTTCTGAAAAGGTTCAGAATGTTTGAATCTAATTCCGCAACATCACTTGTTAAAGAAAATTTGAAGCTTGAGAAGGGTGGTGAGGAAGAGAAGGTTGACGCAACCTTGTTCAAACATATAGTAGGCTTATTAAGGTACCTATGTAACAGCAGACCAGACATAGGCTTCTCAGTTGGCTTAGTGAGTAGATATATGGATGATCCTTTAATCTCTCATATGAAGGTTACAAGAAGAATTCTCAAATATCTAAATGCCCCAATCAATTATGGATTTTTCTTTCCTTCAAGTTTAGAAGATAATGATGTAGTGATTACTTGTTAGTCAGACTCGGATGAATGTGGAGACAAATCTGATAGAAGAAGCATAACATGTTACTTCTTCAAGGTTTTTGGTGCACCAATTTCATGGTGCTCTAGGAAGCAGCCAGTGGTGGCATTGTCCTCATATGAGAAAGAGTATATTGTAGGCTCTTATGCTGCATACCAAGCTATTTGGATTGAATCTGTGTTGAGCGAGTTGAAGAATCATGTCAAGAAGCCAATTGTTTTGCAAATGGACAACAAGTAACTTAGCTAAAAATCCAGTTCTACATGGCAGAAGTAAACATATAGAAGCTAAATTTCATTTCTTGAGGGAACAGGTGAATCATGGGAAGCTAGAGGTGAAGCACTGCCCCCAAGTGAATCTCAACTTGCTGACATTCTGACTAAGGGATTGAAGATTGTTAGGATCTTGTCTCTTAGGAAGAAATTGAGAATAATTCAATTTGATTGATTTTTATGTTTGTTGTTCCATAGTTGGATTATAGGGAGCATGTTGTGGATGAATCCAACTATGTTTGTTGGTTAGTAAGCTAGTTAGTTAGAGGCTTTTAGTGCAAGTAACTCAACTTAGCCTATAAGTACTTGTTTTGTATTCAGTTGATATAGCTCATATCTTGTATCATAATTACCATGCAATGAAGTTTATTGTTTTACAATTCACCATAAACAAAACTCTCTTCATCCTCTCTATTCTCAACATAGAACAAAACGTTCTGAACGCTCTGATCATCAGTGAGTGTAAGCAAGGAGCTTGCACCAACACAATCCACCCAAGATGACATTCATCTCCTTCAAAGGCAAACAAATCAAATCTTTTACAAAAGGTTTACTACTGTTTTTAATTAACTCACAATCCTTACCATGACCGCATATTTGTTTGTATTTAAGGGATAAATGTGACAGAAGAAATTTCAACTTACCAACACAATGATAAGCAATAAATGAATACCTTGCAACCAAATCATATACAACGACCAAGAGTATTATATCCTCAAATTGCGACGCTTTAGTTCAAGACAAAGCAAACACAAAGTTTTCTTCAAATGATTGGCTTGAGATTCTTCATTTTAACCTAGCTTGGCACACATGAAGCAAATGAAATCTATTTCATTCCAAGCTAGCCTTCAAAGAATTAATTGTGTTCTCATTGAAAGCTTCTCCATACTGTCTGTGTGTTGATCAATAGAACAACCAAAATTTGAACAATAGAGACATATATAGGAAAAATATATAATTGCAAGTAAATTCCATAAACATAAATTAGGTAATAATAGGTAGCATTACACCATACAATACAACATAGACTAATTAATGAAAACAACAATGAAGAAACTAAATTAAATGGAATATAATCCTCAATCAAAATTGACAAAGAAATTGTGCATTTTTTTTATTGAAATACAAAAAACAGTAAAAAACTAAAACATTCAATAACCTTGCAAGCTAGCGATCAGGCCTTCCCATCATTGATGTCATGGGTGAAAACCTGCCGGAAACCATCGTAGTTTGCCGGAACGCCGTGCTGGAAAATTGTACGGCGGATACCAGAAGGAAAACCATGCCTGTTAATAGGTATCCATATTCATGATATATGTATATACACTTCCTTAAAATTACAGTGCTCAACATAGATATGAACGCCATGAATCTAGGAATTTGCACCTTTTTGCACCTTTTTGCACCTTGATGTTCTCGTTTTGTCAAGATCCTATAGACTCAGAATGTTGCTTTTACTATGGTGCCCATGGTTTGGATTTTCTATTTGTCAATATGATTTCGAAGTTTAAATGATAATAAACTTTTATGAAATGAATTGCTAAGGTGCCCACTAGTAGTTTTTTAATGTTCCATTAGTAAGACTTTTATTAAATGATTTTCTCGATGTATTTCAAATTAACCATCTCTTCTCTATATTTTTTCTTACGGAGAATGTTAACAAGTTTTCAAAAAGCTCTAGTTAAAAAGGTAAATATAATAATTTTCGGGTGGAGGACCATTTATTTTGTAGATGCCGTTTTGTTGGTAAGTGTTTGTATTTGATTTTTAGTTGGATTGGAACGGGGTGATTCTACTCGGAAATGTTACCTCCCTTCTAGACTATTTTACGTCTTCATTTTGAAACAATAAACACTGAAAAGGCCTAATGCTTATTTGAGATTTAGCAACTTGGAAAATTTTGGAAGCTCGAAATAGGATTATTTTTTCTTCTAATAAACATCCAATATCACATTGAATAGACACAGTACCAAATCTGAGATGGTAAACCACAAACATTTTGACCTAAATATCACATTGAATTCTTAAAAAAGTTCAATGTGATATTTAGGTCAAGATGAACTCTCCCACCCAATATACTTCACAATACTACTTTATTCCATTTTACTAATTTTTTTTTTCTTTCTGTCACGATAGTTACTCATATAAATTTGGTCTTTAACTAAGTAATCTGGTAAAAATTACCTCATCCATCTTGTCAGTATAAACTTGCATGATTTGTTTGTGAAAATACCATTCTATTGACACTTTCCGATAAAAATATATTATTTCTTGGTGTTGTGCGAAAAAAATTATGTTTTTAGATAAACTTTTTTTACAATAATTGCAAAAAAAAAGTGCAGTTACCTGAATAAAAAATTATTTGAAACTAAAAGTTAACTAACGTAATTTGTTTTTCTTTTTATTTTATTACAAAAAGTTTATGTAATTGGACAATGGACTCACAACCACCGGAGCATGCATCAAGGCTCAAAGAACGTTTAAAGATCATCCATCAAATAGGTTCACATATTGACACGGGAGTTGAACTTACGATTTTGTGTGTTAATCAACTTCTTTTCTTTCTTTTGACAATAACATAGTGTTTTGAAAACAGACAAAAACATAGTTATTTTATCATACATACCATTTTTCTCAAATAAAATTAAATAGGTCTAAAAGACGAGATAATTGGTTTTTTATTTAGAAAAATAATACTGTAGTAATATGTAAATAAACAGTGTGAGTACTAATTAGACAGATGCTTTTGTATTAAAAAGAAAAAGTTAATAAAAAATTAACACAGTTGGGGGCAAATTGGTAACTGCATGATTCCTGACTTTTGAGGAAGGATAAAAAATTTGAATGCGACAGAAATTTAGAATGAGCACATCATGGAGACATTAGTACTGAAGAAGAACCGATGGATCTGAAATGACAAACTATTACCACTGCCTTCATGCAAACTATGTGACCAAAATGTTGTCACCATAACAAAAAATGATTCCTAAAGTCTAATGTATTCTTTAGTTTTATTCTCTTGTACTTTTCTTCATAAGATGATACCTCCGGTTATTATATCATATATCTTTGAAAATAAATAAACTCATGAAATCTTCATACAAGCTTAAAATCACATAAGTAATAAAACATAAAATAAAAAGAAAACTCATAAATTCTCCAAAAAAAAAAACTCATTAATTTAACGTGGCTCCTTAGTGTTCAGTATTGGGCTTCGATTCCTATGTGTAAAAATACTCAAATATGTTAGTTCATTGTTTCTCACTTATATAAGGGGAGAAAATTCATAATAGGGTTTCTAGTGTTTTTTTTATAACCAACAAATTTTATAAAGCACCAGTGTCTTCATCTTTCCGCTCTTTTTATTACATTAAAGATTGAAAGTTAACAATGACATTTTTCTATAAAATTTTGATTTTGATTAAAAGTATAAATATAAATAATTGTTGTTTTCAAATTATAACAAACCAAACTAACCTTGTTTATCTATTTCAATGACACCCCAACAATATAACAAAATAAACATAATCTAAATTCTTATCTTTTTAATGACACCAACAACAATCATTAATATAGAAAAATTTGTTTTATGGTATAATTGAGATAATAAAAAAGTCAGCTTAAAATCTTATATTTTCTTTATATATAATATAGATATACTCGATCGAGTTTGTTACATGGAAAAAAAACTAGACATATATTCATATTTGTTATAAAACTAAGGAAATAAGAACAAGAAAAGAGAATGAGAGGAAGAGAGAAGAGAGAAACGTATTCTATTATTCTCTTGTTATGTACAATTAGGTTACATATGAGCTCTATTTAGAATTCTGCTCCTCTCCCAGCACAATTTGCTCGCATCCAACTAAAATACCTAAACTACCCTTGCGTTAGTTAACTAACGCAAGTGTAAATATTTGCGCAAATAAAGTCATTCGGCGTGAGTTAAGTCACGCAGACTGACTTAACTCACTTTTTTTAATTTATTTACTATATTCAAATTATTTTATTTACTTTATTTTAATTTATTTGTTCACTTTATTCTAATTTATTTATTTTCTAAATGATTTTTTCACTTATTCTAATTTATTTATTTTCTAAATTATTTGTTCAATCTATTCTAATTTAATTATTTTCTAATTTATTTATTTACTTTATTCTAATTTATTTATGTTGTTAAAATAAATATTTATTCAAATTTATTCATTAAATAAATACAAATAAAAAGAAATGAACTAAATTAATATTTATTCGGATTTATTCATTAAATACAAAATCAGAGAATAAAAGCAAATATAAATAAAAAGAAATGAACAAAATTAATACATATAACAACATCTCATTTTATTAATAGAATTCATACAATAATTGATACATATATTGGAATACACTAAATCTACTTATTTTCTTTTTACCCTCTTGGTGTAAAAAGTTCTTTTTACCCTCTTGGGGTAAATAGTCAGCAACCTTCTTGGGGGAAATATATCATCAACCCTTGGGTTAAATCTAAATCTGGTTCTTTTTATACCCCAAGAACATTCTTTTTACCCACGGTAAAAAGTTTTGGGGTAAAAAGAAGCAAATTTAATTTTATCCCAAGGGTTAATCATTTCCCCAAAGTTGGCTACACACCATTTACCTCAAAACTGACCACCATTTACCGCAAGTGACTAGAGACTATTGAAAGAAAAAAAAGAAGAAGACAAATAGAGGGAGAGAGTGAGGAGGGAAAGAAAGTGATATGGTGTGAGAAAATAGAGAAGTATGGAGGGGTATTTATAGGTGGGAATGGTAGTATAGGTTATAACTACCATAAATGTGGACAAAAAAACGTGTAAAGGTTGTAAAATACGTGTAGATTGAAGGTTGAAAAGGTGACCACCATCCACAAAAACGTGTGTTCTTGAGGACAGACCATCAGCCAACTTGCGTGAGTTAACTCGTGCACAGGCCAGCGGTGCGTGACTTAAGTCACACAGAACTTATAAGGTGCGTGAGTTAAGTCACGCGGCATAACTTAACTCACGCAAGGGTATAACTGAAAATTCAGCTGGCCGCGAGCAAAATGTGATGGGAGAAGAGCAGAATTCCTCTATTTATAGACAAATATAATGATTTGAGGAGCAAGCACAATATAGCTCAATAAGCTAATAAGATGACCCAATAACCAAGTTGTTATATAGATATCCACTTATAATATTCATAACACTCTCCCTTGGATGTCCATCGAGGATATGCCTCATTAAAACCTTATTGGAGAAAAACCCAATGGAAAAAACAATTCTAGTGAAGGGCAAAGAATACAACATCCTTTTGTGTGATAATTTACCTTACCAGGAAAACTCAATGGGATAAAACCTTGGTTAAGAGAAAAAGAGTGCATAACACATTTATGTCTCCCCCTCATAAAGACAATTATATACGAGACGAAGAAAGTCAAATAATCTTTTATGTGTGTTACTCAAAAGCTTTACTTGACTGTGACTTTGTAGAAAGATCTGATTTATCTCTATATTCTTGTCTAAAATAGGAGGACTTGAGATATTATCTTCATATTGAGTTGTTGAAAAAAAGATCCTTACAGAACAAGAAAACCACAAGTTTCTTGTATGTGTAAACTCATAATCTTTAATAAAAGAGTATCTTTGACTTTCTTGATTATGTTGTTTCTCTAATATCCAAAGTGTATGCTTGGCTTTGTTCCGATATCTGCATTTACCAATATTGACAAAAACAAAATACTGTCGTTCATATAATTAACAAAATACATTAATGTCCTCCTTTGAATTAAGATATGATACTTTAAGACCAATTAAAGTTGGTCATCATTTTCTTGAGGACATGATTTATACTAACATCAAGTGATATCATAATTATACACAATCAACTAGATTTGTCTATATAAAATTATTTTAATACATTTTTCTATATAAGTTTCTTGATGCACAAAATCTCTTTTAAATAATTTTCAAATTCATACCAACTTTGTGCATGCAACATATTTAGTTTCAAATCTTTCTATAGTCAATAGATTTTAGAATCTCTTCAAGAGTCCAGATATCATCATTTTAAAATCGATTATAACAAATTCATTTCCAAATCCTTATAATGGACATATGATGTCATTTCTTCAATATCTCACGAAAATTAACTCTTTCATAGAGTTTCATATATTGATTACTATCACATGAGTCATACAACTATATTGCAACACATCTTTCATATAAATTAAGTATTTAATGTGATACTAAACTTAATCAAGCAAGAAAAGTTCTTAAATTCACTTCAGGTGAATATGTCTCTTAAACATAAACGTTAGACATATATCAGCTCACTTCCAGTGAACATATCAAACTCTATACATATGTATTTTATAAATATAATTTTCTTTCACGCGAAAAATCATACATATAATTAATTTCACATCTTCAAATCTGCAGACTACAAGTCCAAAAAGTTTACCTTTACAAAGCTTGTTTGATTTCATATAATGTTTAATAGACTTTAATCCATGACCCTCATTATCACTCGTTACATTTGGAGATATGTTATAAGCAAAAATATCATCAACATTGACTTTCATTTTGGTTCCATCTCATTTCATTCATGAAATAATTTATCGAGATCTCTTTATTTTTCATACATTTCAGGTACCCGATCAGTTCTTCTAGAACTTAAAAATCAATTATGTTAGTTGACTCTTTCAGAGTTTCTACATCCTCATTTGGGTTATTATTCTTTTTAGCTCCTTTCTTGTTTGAGGATTTTTATATGTGGAACCGGTTGGTCTGCCACGCTTCATATGCGGTTGGAACTCATTTGCAGTAAACATCTATTTCGTTTGGAGCATTAACAACTGCTATTTTATTTTCTTAACTTTGCAAATGAGTTATATTTTGAGGATAAAGACGAGACAATAATATTTCCTTTCAAAAAATTCATTTGAACTCCAGGATCACATTTTCAGCTGCTTATTATCTCCCCCTAAAATTGAGAAAAATAATTCATCAGTTGATAATCAGTCTACTGGAGTGTAAAAAAATTGGCTCAATAAAATTTATAATAGAAGATTCATATCAAAATATTTTCCCAATATTCTTTCAAGATCTATCTAAGTGCATTATATCAGAGCAACTGTGATATACACATCACATCGAAAAATATACTTAGATGATAAGTATTAAGTTATCAACCTAAAATAAATCATAAATTAAGGGGAGGACTATATATGGAAACTTTTTGGCTTGATGCGAATCAATACATCAACATACATGATTTGTTGATTCCCAAAGTAGAGTTTAGAAGATATGGCTTCATAAGTATCAATCATACAATTAACTTTAGACATATAAAGAATGGGTCTTAAAGTCAATTTTATGAGCATATACTACAAGCAATTCAATATCAATTTTCAAATGATAATTGATACTTATCAAATACTTTATGAAAATCTCATAAAATAAACTATTGGTTAACTTAGTTGAGAAAACAATTACACAAACTTTTGGTTGTGAGTTGACAACAAACATACATGTGATCATATAATTGATGCATCAATGAACTCATAAAATATCTAAGTGATCCACATGATCGATATATTGGTTTACAATATCACCTCATATAAGTTCTATCAAATTGTCAACTTTCTTTGGAAACTAATAACACATAAATATTGTTGTTTTGAAGAATCTTCTGGTTCTTTAATAAATGTTCATAGAAATTATTTACTATTTTTTGCATCATAATAGATCTAGGATAACCCCGACGGTCCTGCCAACGAAAAATATAATATAATATGTAAACTTCTAGTTTACAATAATATGTGTTTCCCTTCAATAAAAAAAAAAGTGTTTCCGTTGCACTAATATAAGTGTAGTGCAAATCATATAGAACTAATTTTTTCACTACACTTATTTTCTTCAGATTATATCTCATAATATAGAGATATTTAACAACTTTATTTTTTTATTTCAATAAAAAAAATTATTGAAAGAATTATGAGACTTAGAGGAATATAATGCAATCTCAATTTGTAATTTTGTTTCTCCATGTAACAATATATTAGCTCTTCGAGAGTCTTAAATAATTTTATTGATCTTTGAAAACTATATCACTAATCATCAATAAAATCTCTATTTGAGCAATCCTCCACAGATTGTTTAACACACTCAAGAATTATCATTTGTAAACTTCTGATTTACAATGATATATGTTTTATTTATTCTAATCCATTTGAATCAATAATGATCAAATAGGTTTTATATTCATATATATTTCTATCACGGTCCAAATGTGCAGTTCTTCAAGAACTCAACATCAAATCTTCATAATTTATTTTCTAGACTAATAAGAAGATAAATTGATCTTATAAATTGCTATCATGTTTTAAATATGTGATTCTTTAGACTCCACATCAAATCTTCAAAAACGATAGGAATATTACTTAGAGCAATACTACAAGGATGCTCGAATATAATTTCTTTTATTTAGTTGTTCATGAATTATATAGAAAATGTTCAAAAGCATTGACCGAAACGAATTCATTCTTCAAGAAATCATTTTAATAATAAATATTAGTTCTTCAGGAACTATGTCACATATGGTCTTTATAAATATTGATTTAGAAAAAATGGCTCTATAGACTATAGTCTATCCTTCAATATAGGTGGTTATTTACTTTCTGTTTCTTCTATTTTCTTATGGTTTTTGTCTAGTCCCCCCTCTTGTATCTTTTTCACTTTTTTTAATAATATTTTGAGTTTGGTGGCAGAGGATGGCGGTTCATCGGGGTGCCAACCTAGTTAGGATGGCGTTGCTTCCCCTTGATATCTGTCATTTCTCCTCAGTTGGTAAGCTCGTGATGATAACTTGTTATAAAACTAATGAAATAAGAACAAGAAAAGAGAACAAGGGGAAGAGAGAAAAGTATTCTATTATTCTCTTGTTGTGTACAATGTGGTTTACATATGAGCTCTATTTATAGAGAAATACAATGACTTGGGGAGCAAGCACAATATGGCCCAATAAGCTAATAATATGACCCAATAACCCAATTGTTATATGGACATCAACTTATAATATTCATAACAATATTGTGTTTGTTACATTTTATTTTTAATTTTAAATTCGCTCTCATCAATTATCTTTTTAAAGGATAAAGAATAAGGAAAAAATTTGATATATTGTGGATAATAACGATTGAGTTTGTTACACTTCTTTTTAATATTTGAATTTACTCTTATCTATTAATGATATGTGTTATTTATATTTAAAGTTAAGGGTAATTTGAGAAAGAGAAAAAGTCAGTCCAAAAAGGCCAAAAAAGGTTATTTTCTTTATATATAGTATAAATACCATGTACAATAAGCACAAGGATACTCAAATGTGCGAAATTACCACCATAAGTAAGCACCGTATAAAAGCATAACCCCCCAACAAAAAACTGAACCGCAAGAGGGCCAAAGCCCCTCACTGCACCAACCTGCAAGACAACAACAGAAAACCAAGGAAACAAATAGTCAATCCTACCCCCTCATAAAAAATTAAATGTTATCGTTGTAAAAAACGAAAACCCTCCCACAGAAGGAAAGCGAAGGCATAACCACTACATAGACTCACTATAAAAAAACATCGAACAAAAACTCTAACTCATATGCGAAACGCGATCAGCTTAGACTAAGACTTATTACCTCACCAGACAACCACTTAGGTTCCACGTTCATTCATAATACATACAAGTCATTGTATTGTTCTTCCCAAATTCCAAAGTCACGACACAACCTTAATCTCTTCCACCTAGTCATCCACACTTTTTACCGTGTTTTTGTAAGTGTTTATTAGTGAGAAGAGTAATCACCAGAGAGAGAAAAGAAGAGTGAAAGCAGATTTTGTCCAATTTGAAGAATTTTGATATGACATTATTGAACACGTGTTAAGTTATTAATTTCTTCAATAACTTCTTACTTTTGATAAAACTTTATTTTCTATAAGTTGATTAATCACTTGATATATTAGAAATTCTTATATCAATCAATTTATCAATTATGTTGTAGCCAGTTTTAATTTGTGTAAATTTCTTATGTACTTGTTAGGTTTGATTTGAGAATGTTAAAGTCATGTAATTAAGTGCATGATATTTGAGTGTGAATCATTTTATCAATTGGGAACATCTTGTTCAAGATTGATTAAGTTTAAATATTGTTTTAGTTGATTATTCCAGGCACCGTATTACCATTCCAATAGTCAAATTGTTGCAAAAATTTATTAAAATCATTTTCGAGCGTAAATTTTTATGAGGGAAACTATCCACCTCCGTCTACATCCATATTACTTTTGTCATATTGATCAACAAGTGGCATCAAGATCTTGGTTTCTTTAGTCATGGTTTAACCACCGAAAGAGTTGATATAACGAGTAAGGATCCGAAACGGGCGTATAATAGATCTCTCGTCTTTCATTGTGACAATTATAACTATTGGAAAGAATCCATGAGTGTAAATATCCAATCATGTGATATGTATATTTTGGATTTCGTTGTCAACAGGTGGTTTGAACCACAAATATATGTTGGTGTCATACAAAACAAACCTAAAGTAGATTGGAAAGCTAATGATACTAAGAAAGTCTAATATGATTTGAAGGCGAGGAAAATTGTCATTTCCTTCTTAGGCGTAAATGAGTATCTCTATGTGTCTCATTGTAAGAAGTCTATAACCATGTGGGACACCTTGGAGACCCTTCATGAGGACACCGAAGACGTCAAAAAATCAAAGATTAACACACTTACCCAACAATATGAAGTACTCTTTTAGATGTAAGAAGATGAAAAAATCTCTACCATGCAAATGAAATTCACCCATATTGTGAACAAATTATAAAACATTGGTAAGAAAATCTCAAATCAAGATTGTACTAACTAGATTTTAAGGTGTATGACTAGTGAGTGGCAACCCAAAGTGAAAACTATTGAAGACTGAAAAAATCTCCATGTACTAGACATCACCATGTTATTTGGTAAGTTCAAAGATCATGAGCATGAGATCACAAGGTTAAAAACTAGTGAGGAAAATGTTAAGAAAAAAGAGAAGAAATTCATTGTACGACAGTCCTCTACTTCCAAGGCAATACCTTTGGAGCAAGTGAATATTTATTAGGATGAAGAATCTCCTAGTATTGAGGGATGAGATTGTTTATGAGACGGTACAACCTCTATATGAAAAATAATGTTCTAAAGCATGATGACAAATTTAATCAACTTTAGAAAGGCTCATCTCAAAGGAAGTAATTTTGCAAGGGAAGAAAAATGCTAAGTTGAGATGGACGTGGACAGCCGGTTCACTTGAGGTGTGAATGCCTAAAAATAACCAAGTGAAGTAAGAAGTCTAACTTCAATGACAAGCCAAAATGAAGGAACCTACATTACATGGGATTAGGATGAAATCTCATATACCTTAGGTGACTCAGGCAATGATGAAATTGCCCATCTATGTATTATGGGACTTAAGGCGAAAAAGCATAATGAGAAAACCTATTTCGGCTCTGATTTCAATCCTTCTTGTAGTGAATTGTAAAATGTTCTTGTAGAGATGCATGATGATGTTGTAAATGCTTTCAAAAGATTAATGTTCAAAATATACTAATTCTCTAATTGGAAGTCGATATTTAAAACCTTAAAAAACAATTTTGAAACAGTGAAAAATGAGCATGCATCTCTTGTCAACAAACATATTGTAAAGCCTTCCATAGAACCACCTAAATTTGATTCATCTAAACATCCGAAGTATATGAATATTAGTAGTTGTAAAGTTTGTCCTATGTTACAAGAAGATATCAAATCTTTAAAGAGTAAAATAGAACAAGTTTCTCAAGTTTCCATTATATTTGCTACAAATTCAAAAAATGAAAGTTACTCTTTTAAAAACATTTTAAGAAACAAATGGCCACACCCCAACTCTTCCTCACATTAGAAAGGTTGAAGTTCCTAAAGGAGTAACGATGTGGATGCCCAAACACTTTATTTGTGCCACTAATCTCAATGACCCAACTTTTATTTAGGACCTAAAATTTTCCTAATCAATTTTTTAGAAGTGCCTTACAACCACAAAAATAAGATGTTATCTAGATATTGGTCTTTCAAGGCACGTGACAGACGATGGATCCATGTTCATCGACTTCATGAGAAAGGAGTGTGGATTTTCCTCTTATGGCGACATTAATCAAAGTAAACTTTTAGGTAAAGGACTTGTGTTAAATCCCTCCACAACAACTATTAAAGATGTTATGCTTGTCGAAGGGCTTAAAAACAATATCTTAAATATAAGCCAATTTTGCGATAATGGGTACACCACAACTTTCAACAACCAAGGTTACATCATTGAGCACAATTTGGATAAGGAAATTTTGGTTAAGGGTCTAAGAGTAGAAAATTTATATATGCTTTATCTAGATAACATGTCATTAAGTGGTGTCAAGTATCATGTTTCCAAGAGTGAAGAATCTTGGTAATGACATAGACGTCTTGACCACGTTCACTTTGACTTTCTAGATAGAGTTATGTCCAAGGATCTAGTAGTTGATTTACCTAAAATAATATTTGTAAAGGACAAATTATGCGTTCTTGTCAAAATGGGAAGCAAACTACAGTCTCAATTAAACTTAAAATTATGGTGTCTACCACAAAAACTATAGAACTTCTCCACCTAGATCTTTTTGGCCCCTCAAAAAGTCTAGGACGCAACTATTACGGATTTGTCATTATTGATGTCTAATCTAGATTCACATAGAGATTGTGCCTATCTAGTAAGGATGAAAGCTTTGATGCTTTCGCTAGATTTGCTAAAGTAATCCAAAACCATCTTTTTTAAAAAATTCCATCGTTTAGAATTTGAAAAAGTAATTCACCACCAATTTGTAAAATTTTGTGATGAATTTGGAATTTTACTTAAATTTTCTTGTCCTAAAACTCCTTAACAAAACAAAGTTGTTGAAAGGAAAAAAAAAAGAGTTTTAGAAGAGTTGGCTAGGACAAGGATAAGTGAAATAAACCTACCTAAATATTTTTAAGCGGAAGCCGTTAACACCGCTTGACATGTCTTAATTTTTTTTTTTGAAGAAACTAAAATGGGTTAAAATACTAAAAGCCTGAAGATTTCAGCATAAGGAGTGCCAAAACCCCAAATGAGAGAGTCAATTACAAGAGTGCCAAAACAGCCAAAACAGGAACAAAAAACTACCCTATTACATAAATATTCCCAAACAAGGTAAAGGGTTCAACCACCATGAATGGTAGGAGAAAACAAAGCTAGGGCGGTTCGCTTTCAGCCACCAGTATGATTGAAGCTTAACTTTATCTAATAGTTGATTAAAAGAAACTTCTTTTTGGTGAAATATTCGAGCATTCCTTTCAAGCCAGATCACCCACACACAAGATAGCCAAATAAGATTCAGAGCTGAGCGTTTGCTGTTAGAGAAGCTGCTAAAGGTGCTAAATTGATATAAAAGATTTGACACATTTTCAGGAAACACTAAGTGATAACCAAGCCAGTGAGAAATACCATACCAAAGCTTGCCAAAAAAATCACAAGAGAGGAATAAGTGTTTTGCATCTTCTATCATGCTGCATCCACCCACGCATAACTGCGCATTCGGGTGTAAAATGTGTCTTTTGATTAAATTGTCTGTTGTTGGTAATCTATTACGTAACAAGCGCCAAGCGAAGAGGCTGATTTTCAGAGGCACTTCCTTGTTCCAAATTTCAGTCATGTGAGTAACCGCCAAGTTGTTACTCGTGAATGTCAAGAGATGATTATAAGCACTTGAGGCATGCAAGTGCCAAATCCACCTGTCAGAGTGAGTAGGCTGCAAAACAATATTAGATAAAATATCACAATATTCCCGCACTCTCTCTTCCTCCCAAGCCAACAAACGACGCCGCCACTGCCAAGCTTCACCCTCAACCCCCCACCCAAAAGAATACATTTCAGC
>Ga0315914_1007124_pt1 | contig 15611 bp, 7 predicted proteins | sample MpolenodulesMG_FD_203920 | JGI IMG/M metagenome (GOLD analysis project Ga0315914, IMG submission 203920) | Medicago polymorpha root nodule microbial communities from Los Angeles, California, United States - elongated nodules | ecosystem: Host-associated > Plants > Roots > Nodule | place: USA... | reverse complement strand
GAAATACTTAGTTGTTGAATAAGCTATTAATCCTGTTTTTCATTTAATTACTATTAATTCATTATGATATCTAGGCATTTTCTCCAAAAATATGCTGTGTGGAAAGATTCCTATGACTATATTCTAAGTATTTCTCTAGCAAATATAGGCCAAATGATGCTAAAGGAAAACCCAGATTTAAGGGTAGATTGTAACATGGATTTTTGATTGTAATATAAGGGTCAATTGTAAGGCAAACACTATACCCCTTTTATAGGATAACACTCTAGAATCAGTCATGTACTAGCCTACTATGTTGTTAATAATCAAAGAGGTTGATTGGTTCCATTAATCACGTTATCTACACCCAGAAATTAAAAAAACAATTACTATCGTATTGGATTTTTCTTCACTTTTAAAACCATGATTTGAAATCCTGGGTCTTGTAATAATTTTTCGGTTAATAGAGGTCATGAATATCTCATCTGATGTAGAGTAACACCTAAAAATTGGAAGTTAAATCCCATTTTCTTATAAAAATAAATGCTATAATAGTAGGAATGTTAAGGTCACACCCTCTAACACACTTCTCTCTATTCAGTTGATGGAGTCTCACTCGCAAGCAAACTGATTCTATTTCAATGTTCAATTTCTCTCAGGCAAATCTAGATGGACACAACGGTATAAATTTCACAAGTAGTAGTGGAGTATTAGTCGATGTACAATACAATAAGTTCACCGACGCGGTGGTGCGATGCTAGGTCAGGGCAGAGTTAGTTCTCCAGTGAAAGTATAATGATATTACAAGAGAGAACCTAGAGAGAACTCTCTCGGTGAAAGTGGTGAAAAAAGAGTGTTCATTTGAAAAGGTGCGCAATTGTCCTTAACCGTTTCATTGAATCCCGACGAAGCATGCGTTAAATGCAAGAGGTTCATGCAGGACGGGTTTATCGTCGTAGACGTGTTAGGGGTGATAGGGCTACCCAGTAATTTTTTGTTGTTGATATAACATTTGAACAAATGTAACCTATGGATATTAGTGCTACTATGTACGACGACGTATGTTTAATTTATGTTATTTCATATCGTTTACCTTAAAGTATATGCTTATAATTTGATTGTATGCATGTTAAAATCAATCTAGATTTGTTGTTTTGCGAAAACAAATGTATCAGCCAAAAAAACGATGGTTATGTGTTTGTCTTGATATATTTCAGTTATAAAACCAAATTGTAAGAAATGTTCGGCATTTATAACATGAAACGTGTCTATTTTTTACAATTCAATTTGCCTCTAACATGGTATTCTGGAGGGTTTGAAACTTTTCGGATTGTCAGAAGTATTGTACATTAAATCAACTTCTAGATTCCGAAAAGTCTTTTTACAAGCTCTGGACTAGCATTAGCATAATCCTATGCTTGAATTCAGTTTTCACATTGTTCCGATTTCGAAAGTCAAATTACTATTCGGCTTATAGAATCTAAACAAAAGGATATTTTGGGTGGAAAAAGTAATAGTAATTAACTTCTTAACAACCCACTGAAACCCATGAAGGCTCCGCCACTGGTTGTAGATGTAATTAAGGGGATGAGATTCATTCTTCACATTTTGTTGGATATCCGTAATAATAAGCATTCTGCGACTATTTCATGTGTTTAATTGATCCTCTTCGGGCTATATTACAGCAGTCGATCATAGATCGTTAGGTCGAGAGAGATAAACTTGGTTCCCTTAATCTAACATCTACAACTTACTACACAGTAAAACTGGCCGTAGAGGATCCGAGTTCTATTGCATCTACAACTTAATATAAAAAATTTGGAGGTTTCTGCAATATCGTAACTGATCGTCACAACAGCTATGATAGTATTTGTCCGTATTTTACAGTAATATAAAAGTTCAAAGCGTAACTGCAGCCATAACATAAAACTATGGTCTCTGCATCTTCTTTACACATGAATGCAAAACACACTTATCAAAATTACATAAACCTATAGATAAAGACACAAATAGATACAATAACGTACTTGATCCATGTCATAGAGATACGACAAAATAATACTTCCTTCGGTCCTATTTATAAGAGATATTTGAGTCAACAAAAGTTGATATATTTGATCCAAATTCTTAGTCAGATACATCATATTTTGTTGACTTAAATATTTCTACTAAATAGGACCGGAGGAAGTATCTTCGTTGTCAACGCCAACACATATACATTGCCTATGTTAAACTCTAAGCAAGTAAAGGCTGAGTTCAGGACCACCACTACCAACAGGGTTCATCATGTAGAAAGCTTCAGAGTCTTTAGACCCAATAACCCTCTCATACTTAGCTCTCATATACATGAGCTCACCTTCAAACTCACCTCCATTCCCACTACTTGGCATTGGCAACACACCAGCACCCATTGAAATAGGTTCCACAGCTTTCAATATCTTCCATTCCTCTGATCCACATTCATGCCTATATGCATAACCACATTTTCTTCCATTACAATAAGTCCTCCAAATTGGTTCCTCAAGCAACTTCAAACTCTTTCTCCCTCCTTTCTTCTCACACTCTAATGCAATCCTCACCACTCCAGAAGCCATTTCCCTAACCAAAACACTTGTTGGTGTTGCTAGCTCAATTAAGAATGTAGGGCTCAACTTTGAGTCATCTTGGAAAGCAAAATGGACATGTCCACGACGGTATCCGAAAAGGGTGCCCACCATACGTGTGCCACTAGAACTGTGAAGTGAACGATTCTTTGTGAGAATTGTTAGTGCTGACTTGAACTTTGATTTTGAATTCTTCTTCTTTTCAAGAGCAGCAATTTCTAATGGCATTTGGATTCTTAGGTGATTATGTTGATGTTGATGATCCTCTTCTTTCTCACCACCAACATCATCATCATCATCATCATCATCCTCAGGAAAATGTGATGATGAACTTATGTTGAGTATTACTTCCTCATCATCTTCATCCAAAGCCTTCTTTTTCCAATGGAAATACCTTCTAGAGAAGGAGAAAGAAGAGTCATGTGGTGACTTGGCTGCCATTATGGTCTTCATAACGAAACAAAATGAAAAAAAGTAACTTCTCTAAAGTTTTTTTTTATAGGAACCACATGAGCATTACCATAAATGATCATCAACAGAAACAAAAGAGAGTAAGTAACCAAGAGAGGTTTTACAAATGATATAATTTCTGACTTATGATTTAGTAGTAGTGTGCTTAATTAGTGTGTTTAAAAGGGTGATTTTATCTTAATCATTGTAGCACCTTTTTGTCAAAACAATATGACAAAAGGAAGGTAAGCGGCCACCACCTACCTTTTAGGGAACAAGGATTTAAAGATTTTGAGGGCAACAGCAAATCAGAATTGATATGGACAGGTAAAGTTTGATGGTTTTGTTGTTGTGTGTGAGGTGGAACTATAAAAAGTAACTTTGTTTTGGTGTTATTTCTTGATCAAAAGAAAGGGTAGGAGGAAGGGCTTGACTAGTTACACTGACTTGCACTGGAGACAGTTAAAGGCAGGTGAAATCACACCTACCATACCCACCTTGGAATGGAATTGGTGAGGGATAAATACAACCACATGACATATTACCTGCATACCTAAACATTAAACTATCTTGAAAATTTTCATTGTCACTGTTTATAGGAATCACTTTGAATATCATTTTCTGTATTTTTTATGTTGTATCTTTTCTATAGTGCTGAAGACTTTAAATTATCAAAAGCATTAATAATTTATAGAAAAACATACCTCGAATTAGTACAAAGGGTGACTAAAATAATAATAACCAGTGCACAAGTCCTAACTCAATTAGTAAAAATGTCGAAATTGTTAGGTCGGTAACCGGAGTTTGAACCCCGTCTTCTCTCATATGTGAGTTTGTAATGGTTTTGTCATTTCGTCTATCTAAAAAAAAATACCAACCGTCTATTTTGTATTTCTTTTTTCAAGGGAATCTATTTTGTATTTCTTGCGATTACTTTTAACTACTATTTTTTGATTATTCTTTGTTTTTTTTGAAAATATTGTAACTTAATACTGAAATTATCTAATAGTTATGATGCTCAATTACCATTTGTCATTGAATATCTTAAATACTATTTAAACAAATATGTAAGTTTCTTCGTTTTTTACAAAAAATATGTAAGTTTCTAAAGAATATTTTTTTAATTGTTAATAAAATGTTAAAAACCTAAAATATCTAAAAGTGATTTTAAAATATTTATGAATACAATTCATAAATATTTTACTATAATATTTCCCTAAAATAAGTATAGGGAAATACTATATTACTTTACTATAATACAATTCACAAATATTTATGAATACAATTCATAAATATTGTTAATAAAATGTTAATAACATAGCCAAGGTTGTGGTGGATCTTTTGTCATTTATAAATGTATTTCCCTATACTTATCCTTCAGTCTTTCACTAACATGAATCCGAATTTACACATCATAAAGAAAGGAGAAAGAAAAAGAAAAAAACTAATTTTATATCACTTAGAAATGCACTGCCGAACAAATTATGGCATCTGAAATGACACATGAAAATATAAGGATTTTTTAGTAGGAAATGAAATGAAATGAAAAGTAACCAGATCAAAATTTGTAAAGATCACCACAATACATCGAGAAAGAATGAAAGATCCATTTGAAAGCCTAATTTTCTGGATTACAATACAACAATAAGGAGCTACCAGAGCTCAAACTAAATGCCTAAATTTGCCTTGATCGTAATGAGCGCATACAAAAAATATTTTACACGAACATTTAACCACATTTTTTTTTATCAGGAAACATTTAACTACGTGAATCAGGGCCTCCTGCTACAAACTTGACATACAACTTTGATGAAGTAGAAACTATCTCTACTCATTCCTTTCTAAAAGGTAGGATAGCGCCATCGATACAAGCTTTTCTTTCTGCCGTTTGTACTCGTTGTAACGAAGGAAAAAGTAACCAAGATAATCAAAATCTATTGGGGACATCTTTGCCTGTTTATTATGCAAGGAAATATCAATAGCCATGGATATCATTTTAAGAACAAAGCAAAACAAGCATAAAAGAAGAAAATATATTACCTGAATTAGCCCCCACAAAGACCAGAAAAGGTGTGACGCCAGTGCATATGTATTTACCTCAACATACAAAGTTTCAAGATCATTCTCAGACACCTGTATTATGAATTGGTATTAAAGATCTTATAGAAATGTAATACAGCCGAAAAAGAAAATAACCTATATTACAGTTATATAGTACACGAATAATTTACATGCCCTCGAGTGGAACAGGGCATTCAAGTCTCAGTTTTGATTCCCACCGGTGCCAATTTCGGTGGACTGGTCCATACAGAGCTTTGCTCTGGCTTCAAACGGGGCCCCGCAAATGGATGGTGGAATTGGACCCCTCAGAGTCGTTCCTTGGGATGGATACCGAGTTTTCAAAAATATGTGTGCGCGTCTGCGGGGGGATGTGGGTGTGTGTGTGCATATAAAACCGAATCAAAGAAAGAAAAGCTTAAATCACACTTGAAATACTTAAGTAAATTCAAATTCAATAGCATGAGAGTTTGAAGTCATTTGGAAATTAAACAGAAGGATTTTTTTTAATGTAACCAAAATCACTAAATCGCAAGATTTATGTGTGTACTCTTAATCGATGAAGGTAAGCATAATCACAAAATCTTAATCTTTTACGATTCAAATCGGGATTCCACCCTATTCTACAAAAAAAGGATTATTTGTGTGCTCTTAATCGTTGAGGGCAAACATAATTGCAAAATCGTAAGATTTTACAATTCGAATCGGGATTGTAACTACCATGGGTAGGAGTAACAAAATATCACCACCACTAGCCAAGTAAATTTCCCAAGTATCAATTTGATATTTTCCATTCCTGACCAATACAGAGATTAATCCCTGACAGGTCAGTGAATTTTGTAGCAAGTATGAGAGAGTTTGTCAACTTGACTCCCCTCCCATACCCAAAAGTCAAAATAAAAAGATAACTTACAAATACTAACACTGAAGTGGTGTTTTAATCGTAGACAGTAAAAAACCTAAATAAACACGGGTGACAGAAAAGATGATGATCATGGCCATAGTTGATAGACTATATGAATCTCGTTTTACGGTTGCTTGATAATCTGGAAACAATGAAATAAATTGCATTTTTAAATATTAATCCCTTTCACTGTGATTATTACCTCTTGAGGTCTGTCTGGCTGTAAGTAATGCCTGAAGAAATGATATTGTTCATTCATATTTGGGTACCTGCATGATAAAATGTTGAATAACTAAGAAATTAATCATGACCGAGTAAAGCAAGAAAGGCAAGCATAAATAACTTACAAGGAGTAGTCACATTCAAAACCAGCATATTCTGCAAAGTGATTCCCTATGTCATAGCCTCTGTAGTTGTATGATGCATATTCATAATCAATGAAGTAAAGTTTATCTGGACATTTGTCAGAACAAATCAAAGATTAAAAAGTTAGATTTACTAATAAATAAATAGGTTATCAAACCATTCTCTCTTGACATGAGAATGTTACATTATTTCTGATGCCAAATGCCCATATTCCAGAAGTGTGTTTGTCTCCTTATGACTTTGTTATAAACTAATAGAATAAATTAACATCATAACTTCCTGTTATCAAACAAACTCTGTAAGCTTTAAATCATCATTAATCTAGTATAATCCATTTTTCCGGCTATAAGTTAACTCGTCAACGTTGAAAATGGTAGAACTAATACCAAGCTCATGACCCTACCTTTAAGGTGACTTTTGTACTCAACCATTTCAAAACTATTGAAGAAACACACACATACTACTTGTTTTTAACAGACAATGCCACACCATTACATTTTAACTTGATCACTGCTCAGTAATAAGTAATTTGCTGCATGTGCTGACTCATTGAGTCATGTATTTTCAAGTTTCAATAACATCAACACAGTCTAGGAAGAAGAATGGCAAAGGAAACATAGAAATAAATATTTATTGTTTTGGTAAACACCGAGATATAATCGTACTCTCAAAGGTTCATATAAATGCAACATACAAAAAATGGCAAATATAAGAAAAAACTATGAATAGAAAGCATCTAGCAGAATATGTTTTAATGTCAGCGGTAATTTCTACAATAAATTAATGAATAAATCAAACTAAAATATACAGCAACAAGGTGGAAGCATAACTATTACATTATTGAGGTATGTGACTACCTTCTTCGTGATTAATCATTATGTTTCCTGAAAGCAAGTCATTGTGAGAAAAAATTACAGGAGATTTGAGACGATCACACAACACCTGTTACAAAATAAAAAATATATGTATGTCAAGAGAACATTTTTTATGAATATAAAGTACATCATTCACTGCCACTACTTCATCCATTTTAAAGAATTTACCAAAGCTTATTCATAAACTACCATCACAAACACAAAACTGGAAAAGAAGGGGATGATATGTTATATCCCTAAGCCTGACACTTGGGCATGATAAATCTACTTCATGAATGGATTTATAATATACTTTTTAATACAATTTCTATTTATTTGGTTTTCAATGAGATAGAGTTCTTTGTTATTACATGACTCTTTCTTCTTTTTGGGTACAATTATTACATATCTCTTTATTCATAATTAAAGAGAGATATTGCAGCAATTTTATTGTCCTGCAATCAAACTTTCACATTTTGATTGATGTAGGAATCGCTAGAGACAGAGAAGACAGCAAATGGAAGACGAAAGAAGCCAGTGTTGACACAGAAACCTTTCCTGTTGCTACTTTCTGTGCATGTAGACATAAGGCAAGTTAGCAAGTGCGTAAACACGGCTTGAAAACAGACTTTATGGTGCACAGGACCAAAATCCCCAGTCTTGTGTCCACACACAGCCTCATAGTGACAACTATAAATAGATGGTGGTAGCTGAATACTCACAACCTTGAGGTAGGAATTCAAAGGAGCCAACTTTTTCTAAGCCAGTTATAGAGTGAACATAACTAGTTTTTGATTCTCTCAAATCTTTAGGTTAGGGATTTAGGATTCTCAATCTGAACTTTCTTTCCCGGTTCATCTCATTAACTTAAGTTCTTGTTGTCCTATTGATTGATTGCCTAGGAATAAAACTTAATAGTTGTGTGATCTTGTAAATTCCCGAGCTTAATGGACATTTCAATCAATCTACAGAAAGTGTTAGGGATTTTAGTTGAAGTATTGAAGCTTAACTACAAATGTGAACATCAGATATTTGGACTTTAAATAATGGCTACTTGGAAACTGTGATTTTTTGTGTGCTTGTGTTTCTGCTCCAGCGGTCACAAGTTTTATGTTATTTTACTTTTAATTCCGTTTTGTAATATCTTGGTACTTTACAATCAGCCTAGAATTTCTAGCTGGTAATCGGAACCACAACCTAGTAGGAACAAAACTCGACTCATCCACATTACTTGTAGGAAGGCTCGAGCAGCGGTGGCGGAGACACGTTGTCAAAACCATTATGCCAAAGAAGCTCAAATCAACTCAATTTTAAGATTTCATTCTCTATATATCTTCTCTCAATCAAAAAACCCCACAAAACCTTCCTCCACCAAACTACTTGTCACTGACATAGGTACCAACACCAATCTCCACCGAGACCACCCCTTTCAACAACATTGATAATGAGTTGATTATTTGACAATTTCATAACATGAAATCGTGCAGATGATAACTGTGGAGTATGTATATAATTTTTTTAGTACAACGTATTTTTTTTAATACATGTTATTTTATATATTTTAATTAATAATTAAAGTTCAAACGTTTGAACCCCAAGCTCAGGGTCCTGACAACGTCATTGTCGAGGAGGGATGGTCTACGACACAGGAGGACGGGGTGTTAGGGGTTGTGCTACCTGGAAGGGTTCGTGACTTTGTATTTCTGAATATTTCTTTATAGATATTTTGCATGATATGGATACCAAGTTATGCATATATTATTTGATGAGTTATGTTTTGATTATATTTTGATATATGTTGATGGTATGCTTTGATGCGTGTTGTTAATATGTGTCTTGTAAATAGGCTACAAATAGTCGTGGAGTTCGTGCTAACAATTATGCTTTGTTTACTTTGTGGTGTCTATGTGTTGGCTACTGATACATTTCAAATTTTATAAACGGAACACATATTTTACACATTCAGCTTATATAACTGAAATATGTCAACATAAAGAATTTCAATGTTGCTAAAAAATGGTGTCATGAGGGTTTGACATAGTTCGTATTACATAAACTGAAATGTTAAGTTATTTTGGCGTACTATATGTCAAGCTAATAAAATACATTATTGGATGTGATTTATTCGCAAAACTCTTGGTTATGAGTTTTGATAGATTTTGGATTCTATAATCCAAAATTTCATTTATATACGCATCAAATTCTATAATCTGAATAGCTTATGCAAAACAAATTTCTCACATCATTCTAACTAGTATGTCATATAGGTATCATACCTTTACAATGAAAGATTTATTCATACAAATGTTACTTGCACGATAGATTTAATGTGAGAAATATTAATCCATAATTTGTTTAAAATTCATTTGCTTAAGAATAATTAAATAAAAAATTAAGGTGGTGTCGGGAATGATATCTACAAATTCAATGAAACTGAAATTCAAAATAAAAATGACATATCCTTCTCAATTATGTGCATGTCTACATGCATTTAGTTTATTTTCAAGATTATTTGGGCCATTACAACATTCATTGCCATTGCACTCCAATCTCTCTCTTAACCTATTTGCACTATGACTGTAGGTTACACAACTGGATTTGAAAGATCCAGCTGCTGTTCCAATTCCAGTTGTGAAGCCTACAGTCATAGTGCAAAAAGGTTAAGAGAGAGATTGGAGTGAGATGGCATTGAGTGTTGTAATGGCCAAATAACCCTGAAAATAAACTAAATGCATGTAGACATGCATATAATTGAGAAGGATATGTCATTTTTATTTTGAATTTCAGTTTCATTGAATTTGTAGATATCATTCCCATTATGACACCACCTTAATTTTTTTTTATTTAATTATTCTTAAGCAAATGAATTTTAAACAAATTATGGATTAATATTTCTCACATTAAATCTATCGTGCAAGTAACATTTGTATGCGTAAATCTTTCTTTGTACAGGTGATACCTCTATGACATACTAGTTAGAATGATGTGAGAAATTTGTTTCGCATAAGCTATCCTTGTGTTCATTCTAAGGAGCACTTGGTAATTGCATTCATCAGGGAACTTTCTGCCTTAGCCCAGTCCTAATGTAGTTCGAATGTTTAGCAAAAGTGATAAAAATTTTAACAGGACTACAGATTTGAAGAGTCAATCTTAAATCTAAAAGTTTTCAAACTTGTTTAGGATTGGACTTATAGTAGTAATTTATTTATCATACATTACAAACAAAGTAATATACAAACATAACGGCTAAGATAAATAAGAAAAGAATAAGCACCTGGAGCTCATAAATTTCATCATGAACTTCCTTGAATGAAACTGTCTTGTAAGTCTTTTGCTTTTCACTATCACCAAATTCTAGAACAGATGCTGCAAATGAAAACAAAAAGTTAAGGCAGCTCAAATCTTATAAATACCAACCTTTAAAGATATATGATAGGAACCTGAAAGGTCAAAGTGGATTCAGGAATGGAGAGAAAAAGTTAGATAATAAGGGGGCACTAATTGTCATGTGAATGGGGAGAAGAAAAGGGATCTAAATCATCCATTCACGAGACATTGATAGTCATGTCAATGGGGTTATAAAAGAGAGCAAAACCGAGGTTGAGGCATTCAAAAAGTTTCTCATGAGTTGTTTTAGGAGAGAAGTTCTCTCTGGTCTAGGAGCTTAGCTCTGGTAGGAGTTCTCTGAACTCTGGTTTATCATTTCCTTTTCTGTTTTTTTGTAGAGCTCTTAAGCTCACCCATCTACATTCAATAATACAATTTCTTTATCTTGAATTTTGGGGTTCTATCAATATACATTAGACCATGACAAAAGAAAATTGCACGAGGTAACTCTTTATATTGATAATCATTTTAATATACTGATCAAGTACTTTTCAGGACTAGGGAACAAGAATAACAAATGCAAGGACCTTCCAAGAAAAATATGGGGACATTAAATAGATGAATTCTAAGCCAATTAGGCTAGCCACCCAAGAGAATCCTCACATAGGATAACAAATCATTCTAATATCATAAGCTATTTCTCTCAAATTTGAAATCAGGGGAAGTGCTAAAATTGAGGCAAAGCTGAAGGGAAGCTGAAAATTTGGCCTACGAGACATAGTTGAAATCCTACAACTCATTGACACAAATCCAATTCACCTTAAGAAAAATTACAGAAGTAACTAAAACAAAAGAAAGAGAAGTGATCAAAGTTCATATTAGTTATAGGGAAGAAGAAAGAACCTTTCTCGAAAAACTTCCAGATATCATTCCATAATTGGGGTTCCTTAGAGCCTGGAATTTCCACACCGTGAAATTTTTGCAGTTGTTTGGCTATTTTGGCAACCAGTTTTGGTTCTCGCATATCTGCCATCGGGGAAAAGCATTCAGGAAGCATTAATTAGGTTGCCATTCTACAGGTCACCAAAAGTGTTAAAACAAGTACGTAATTATTAAATGAAAGCCAATATCATTGTATAACTTACTCCATATGATACTTAATTCAGACGTTTCAAAGAAACAATACTGTGTGTGTGTGTGTGTGTGTGAACTTGGAAATGAATTAGAAAATAGGGTGGACAAGCTCGCTACAAGCAAAAGCAGCCCTCTGTAAAACTGGAAATGCAAAATACAGGAAACAAGATAAACGGAATTCTGCAGGACAGAATATCACAACTCCAAAACTATTCCATCCTACTCAATTCTTGCCTTCCTTCCCTCTCCTCAATGCATGACAACGTTATAGCCTTCTGAGTCTCTTCCAAATTTCAACGAACCACTTTCTTTGGTATTTTATTTCCAGTGGGTACTTTCCAATGCTCTTCAATTCATCTGTTTCATCTTCTTCCTAACAAATGCATCCCCGCACTTCTATCCAACCCACTACTCCTCAAACCGATTTTCATTTTTCTAGCATAAACATGATCTACATGGCTATCACAATATTGTTGAGATTTAATTAAAAAAGTTTGCTTAAATATCAAATTGTCATAATATGTATTAAGTTATCATGGTCAATTGTTATGAGAAAAGACTACAAGGTTGGGGAAGACAAGCTCAAAACGATGCAAGTTCATCCAGTAAGGAATTTACTTCAGGACTATGGCGTTCTAAAGTTAAGATCCAGTCACCAACTGGGTATAAATTGAAATCGATTCAGAAGGGTATTTTCGGTACATATCTAGTGAGCAGTTTACCACAGCTCTAAAGGAGACCCCTAATATTATCCCTAGATATGCTGCATTCAGTAAAAATGAATTTGCATACATACAATGCAATATTGCATACATATTCTCTGTCGAGTGATGCTTAATTTTTTTATATATATTATCAATAACACCAAAAAAGCACAATCTAACAAAATCTATTTGGCTTTGTCATTTGTGCTGAAAATGAATTTTTTCATTTTTACCTGATGGAGCAAGAGTATGCGCATTAATAAAAGATTGCACTATGCCATTTCCAAATATTCCAAGCCACTTGGCACCAAATCCTGCAGCAGTGATGTATTTGATGGCCTAAACACCATTTCACAAGCAATTACAATAAAGAAATTTCAAGTAAGCTATTTAGTATGTTAAGAGATGCAACAAATCTATCCCACTGCAAGACTTAGTTCAAGAATCAACTAAAATTAACCATTAGAACTCATATTTTCCTCGGATCAAATGAAAAAATGGTTTCTATTTTCTCATTTTAGGCAAATAAACAAAATATTTGCACCTATATAACTATAAAATATATATGTTTATGATAATTTTGAAGTTATTGGAAGTTCAGGTTGTTTATCCCTCTTCATAATCTTAGTTATTGTTGTTATTATTATCATAATTTTTAATCTGACCTTATTAAAGCATATTCAAGAAAACGAAATCTATAGAACATATTAAAGGAATTGATATATCTATCTACATCTACATTGAAATACATTTTAAATTCTGGTTCCGAAAAACTAAAAGCATCTGTAGATTTTGTTATGCAGCATCCTCAAACTTAGAAGCACGGTAAGTCTTGTAAAACTAATTTCTGCTACTTCAAACAGAAGGGGGCCTAAAATACTCAAGGATAATGAGCCCTCTTTTCCATAAGCCCCAAAGTTGTAGGCCCCACATATGAAGGAGGCCTAAAGTTGGCCCCCTTTTCCATTAATTTGTTCTTTACTTTTTCTTCTCAAAAAATAAATCTCAAAAAAAACCAAAAAAGAAATTTCCAACAAAAAAATTGGAGATTTGAGTGGGGCCAAGAAAAATATTACCACAGGCAACAGAAACAAAATCAAAACAGCAAACATCAATACAAAATAATGGGAACATTTGATTCAAAGTAAACCATGTTTTTTTTTACATAAAATTGCAGTACATTGTCTAACTAACCTGCAATTCTCGAAAGCGATCAATGATATGCTCAGTGTTGGGGCCATACAATCTGATGGTTATAATATCATCAATAGAGTCCCCTTGTTTAACCGACACCTTCAGTACTGATAAATAATGAAAAAATTATCAAATATCAACCACAAAATACTAAGAGGGGTTGGGTAGCTCAACTAGTTTGAGATCCTGGGTTCTAATCTACCAACTAATTACGAACATTTTCCATTCAAAAATAAAAAATATCACAAAGGGTCTGTTTGGATTGAGCTTATTTTGAGCTTATGCAAAACAGCGTATGCAAATAAATAAGCTTTTATTCACTATTCATAAGCTTGCTAAGGTAGTTTATGAAAAAACAACTTATGGAAAATACAATTTTCGTTAGTGATAAATTAATATAAAATTTAATTTATTTGCATAAGCTATTTTTCATAAGCTAAAAATAAGCTCAATCCAAACGGGGCCAAAATACTCTGGATGAACAAAAGGTAACAATTAAGCTAGCAATTTTTCTGAATTTAGCAAGTAACAAATTAAAATGAGAAATTATGAGAAAAAAAACTCACATAAATTGGTTATGCCTCCAGAAATTTTCTCAACTTTAAAGCAAGAATCACCTAAACTTGACCAGGTCTTGAACATGTCCTTGCACAAATTACTGCATTCAAATACAAGAAAAAAAGAAAAATAAATAAATTTCTGCAAAATAAACATTTCATTGCAAAAACAAACCCCAAAACTGAATAATTCAAATTCAAGAACAAATTACACAATCCATTAGTCCAAATCAAAGAAATTGAAATGTTCTTAAGATTCCGCATTAACTAAGTAATTAGAATCTTAGACACGAGAAATCCTGGCTTAGGCCACTTGGGTCCGCTACGAGACTAATTCTCAAGTCGACAGCCAAGCAATCATTTTTTTTTTAAGGTCTTTAACCAGTGCCCGGGCACCAGTTAACATTTCCTTTTTTTTAACCTGGGCTACCTTCCAAATTGTCGACTCGAGGAATCTAACCGGGTTCTTTTCCTCGGGGAAAGTCATGTTGTCAACTCTCCCAACACCGTGCGGGTTCATTTTCGGGTAATTTTATAAACAAAGTGAAAATTTTGCAAAAGGAAGTGCAGGAAGAAAAGAAAAAGGGTTAAGAGAGAGAGTTACTGACATGACGAGAGGTGTCATTTGAGGAAGGGAAAGAGAAGGATCAATGGAGAGAAGAGAAGGAAAAATCTGCGAAGCGTAATCATTCCGAGCTTGTTCTGCGATTTCAACGGGATTCCAGATCTTAACTTTTCCACCCATTATTATAATTATTGATTATTGAATCGATGAGAAAGATTCAGAGGTGGAAACACAGAGAAAGTGTAGAGTTTGAAGGTTGATGCTGTATGTAAGAGATGATTTTCTGAATGAAGGTTTTGAGAATGAGAAAATGAGAATGGTGTTTATTCCTTTTGTGTCTTTCGAATTGGGCGGTGTGGTGTCCAATGATCACTAGTCCTACAAAATGAAATGACCAATATGGGGAAGTCGGCAAATCCACACAGTCACGTGTTTATTTTTTTACAAAATTCATTCAAATTGATAGAGTACATCGATACAATGCAAATTCGCTAAAAACAAGAAGGATGCATCTGCGAACAAACTCACAATATCCATCTTAATAGCATAAAACGGCAAAGTGCAAAAAGCCTACATATATGACTATATTCAAGTCTCCCTAATACTCATGTCTCCGGATCTGCAACGTTGACGAGGCCAAAGTCATTGATAGAATCTGCACTGAATCTAAGCTGATATGACAATCTGAACCGAATAAATAACTGAACAAAACAAGAAAAACAAACAACGCCGCACAAAGACTACGAACAACACAACGTCGCACTAAGACGACGAAATCACGAAAGAAAAAACGAAATAGATGTGAAAATCACTTATTTCAATAAAAGGGAAAGAGATAAACGAGTTAGAGGGGTGATTTTGGGTCAAAAATTGACCCTAAATCACACCTCTTTGATGGCAGTCACGTGTTTTTTGT
>Ga0315914_1007123_pt1 | contig 15611 bp, 12 predicted proteins | sample MpolenodulesMG_FD_203920 | JGI IMG/M metagenome (GOLD analysis project Ga0315914, IMG submission 203920) | Medicago polymorpha root nodule microbial communities from Los Angeles, California, United States - elongated nodules | ecosystem: Host-associated > Plants > Roots > Nodule | place: USA... | reverse complement strand
ATTTTTGATATATCTAAAGATCAGTCTATTTCACTTTCTTTCATGGAATTTAGCTAAATTATTTTATTTCTTTTAATATACAGGGCTGGTGTAAATGTCAAGGGATACTTTGCATGGTCTTTGTTGGACAATTTTGAATGGCATAAGGGTTATACCGTTAGATTTGGAATGACCTTCGTAGATTACAAAAATGGTTTGAAAAGATATCAAAAGCTCTCAGGATTGTGGTTCAAGAATTTTCTTACACCAGACAACAAAAAAGTTTACATAGATTCCATTTAATAATGCTACAAAATTCTTTTATAAATACCATAGTTGTAATAACAATTATTTCATTTAATTATTTCTTTGTTTGAATATAAAAAGTATACCATTTGAAATTGTATGTAAATATATTATCTATATGTAATTGGTCCTATTTGTTGATTCTACATGTAACTTGTAATTTCATTTTACTTATCTACAGACTTGTTTGGTTAAAGTCACCATTATTTCACTTTACTCATTTATATAGAATAAGTTTTGTTTGATTTCTATTTGTCCAAAAGAAACTTGAATAGTGTTGGAAGCTTCATGTTTCGGGATATGAGAATGTTCTTTTGAATTATTTTCCAATCATTCTCACAAATAAATGACTTGATAAATAATTCAATCGGGAATTTATTTCTTCTTCAAATATAATTTTTTAAATTTGTTAAACTGGTAGAAATATTTATGAGTGAAATGAATATGTGCATCATGACAACATTTTTTCATCAGAATTGATAATGTTATCTTCAATATGAGAGGATATTCTCATTTTGGTCAATTATTCTCGAAGACTTTTGTTAATGCAATGTCTTTCAGAATTCCTCTTGGTGTTTGCACACTTTATTTCTTGTCCAATGAGTATCTTTGAGAAGCTTTTGTATAGGCATGAATGTATTCGTCATGAAGATGGTTTGTTTAAATAACGAAGTTCATTTTGCAGACATTGTGCAACTTAAAAGATGGTTTCATTTCAAGGTGAAAACACGCATATATATACACTTATTACAATACACCAATTTAACAGAGTATGTGTTTTAAAATTCGAAGGTACTACATTGACGTAAAGTGAAATTTCAACATGTGAGGCGTTAACATTAATCTCTTTACTAATCTAATTACCTTTTTAGTTTTGCTGGACATAAAATGTCCGAAGACTTCAGCTTCTCTCACCAAGACTTTTATAAACCTGCTCCTGCAAACAGAGACTTCATTATTTAGTAAACCTGATCCCATTGATGATAAATGAATCTAGCAATACAATATGAAGTTGATTCGATACCCCATAATGACCCTACCCATTTAAATCAGAAACAGGAGCATGACATCAAGGAAACATTTTCCATGCAATACAAAACTAACTACTGGTATCTTTATGTATTCCAACCAGAATGGTGAGGACAGGAAGTAATCATTAACAAGAACTTTACTTAAGATTATCACTTACTACGAGTGACTTGGTCTGATTGAGTTTTCTGTCAATCTTCTCCAAACCATCCTCCCACAATGAATTAATGTCAAGATTGCAGTGAAATAAAGGAGAGGAATGCCAACAGCGCAACCTCCAGGTGCCAAATTTACCATTGTCTGAATAAGGAAACAGCATGTCAACGAATATAATTTTGACCATTAATTGAAAGGGAAAAATCAAAAAGCACAAGGAAATCATATTTATATTCTTTTTTTTATGACATGTCATATTAAAGTTCCTACTCGATAACAATGTCTCTAAGTAGGTCTCCAGGGTGTCCCTTTCCATTTTAGTTTCACTGTTTTCCGACCAAATTCAAGCAGATAGGCACCAGAGGAAGGATACAACATTATCAATATGACAAATTGCAGTGCAAAGAAAATCAAATGATTTGCAAGCTATTCAAGCTTGACTAGCTATAGGGAATCACCTAGATAAAAGCTTTTACTATGGTAAATGCACGGCTTAGTTAAGACAGGGAATAATATATGAGTCTTGCTAACCAGTGCCCTCAGGGTATTGGTTAAGGAATCTACAAATAGAAATTTTGTCTTGGAAATATAAGATGTTATTTTTGATTACGTAATGATTACACAACTTTTTCTTAAATACTTACTTGTTTTGGATGCTTAACCATTGCCCTTGGGGCATAGGTTAGCATTCTCCATAATATATTTATTACCTATTCCTAAATCCGAGAGTAATTGTGTTAATCATGTTGCCAACTTTTCAAATCTGCAAACTAACAAAAGTTGTACTACTCTGACTTCAGTGAGCTGCGTTTTTTTTTTCTTTTTATTTTAGTTTGCTGCATGCCTATCATAATGTAAGAAAACAGCTGTACGGTGTCCCGACCCAACAAACCATAACACCATCTTACAACAAAAAGTATGTAGCAAGTTGGCTACACAAAGTTAAAGGCAATGCCAAGGAAACTGAGTGGTGGTAGCAAACAAAAACAAAGGCAACATAGTAGCGGCTTTGCAGCTTCGTTAGTAAGGCCATAAAGTATTTCTGTTTTTTTTTTTTAAATTGTAAATAGGAAATTATGATATTTTAAGTCATTCATTTCACCTTTGCTGAAGTACAAGAGAAATTTCTTCCACTAACCTTAGTCATATGACTTTCAATATTCACAAGGGATGACATAGGTTCTAAATTTTCAGGTAATCCAAATAACATGCTCCAAAATGATAATGTAAACTATGTCGTAAAACAAAGTGGACACAATTGATATTTTGAATAAATTATTTGCTTTCAAGAGTTCATTAGTTGCACAACAAAGGATGTAGTATAACTTTGCATCATTGGTTATGGTTAGGCACTGTCCCTATGTTGTAAATATATCAATTTGTAAAAAATAGCTTGGATAATAGAAGCTAATGTGATTTTGGCAACAGAGAGATAGAGTATGTATAATAGGGTGGAAATATGCATATGTGAAGTGTGAATTTTTACCAGCATTCCAGCAACAATGTGGACAACGGGAACAAAATAACGATCCACTTTGTTCCCTTCTGCATATCCATTAAATGCAATGACCATCGAAAAGGTGTGGATGGTGACAAATGCAAGAGCGATAACCGCTGCAATCATATAAAAAACAGTGAACAATTTGCATTTGAAGGAAAAACATTAAATATTAAAAACATGACTTCTTATGTATATTCAAAAATCCAAGTCGCTGTTGTTTATACACAAAAAACTGAGGCTTATCAGAAAAGTTCACTTCAAGATTCTCATATCTATATAGATTCAAATTTATGAAATAAATATACAGTTAAGCCTTTGGTGCAAAAAAATCAAAAGTTTAAAACTGCAGAATCCCGTGCATATGAGAACTAGCGATGGAGAAACTCTCACCAGAAAGAAGGAAAAACGGAACCTTTGAACACCTATCAACAAAATATGTAGCTGGACCAAAAGCAGGAGTTAATAGGCTGATACAGAAGAACACGGCATGGGCCACACCATGACCCAAACCACCAGCTGTCAAAAAAATGGAAAAGACATTTCATCAATACAGGTTATTATTTTTATGATATACAGATCATATTCCAATATATAGTATCTTTTCTCAATAGCATCTCAACAAGGGATTCGTTTTATCATGGAATTAGATTCAATCAAGGATCTGGTTAAATGCCAAAAGAAAAGGGAAGATAATATGGAAGATTGTATAGCTAATAATAAACTTATTCAAAGCCGGTCAAACAAACACTTGACAAATAACTATAAAATTTAACAAATTGCAAAAAAGGCCGGAATGTCTCCATTTTTCTTACCCAGAGCAATCAGCATCTTATCTGTCAGGAAAAGATGTGGCTTTGATACTCTATCAGCAAAAGCATCTAACATATCTTCTAACCTCCTACACAACACCAACCAAAAAATAAAACATTAATCCATAATAGAACCAGCATAAGAAACATCACAATAATATTACAAAGCTATTACCATTAAAATAGTCACAGATTTCCTTATCAAATTGTAAAAAAGTTCCCATCTGAGGCCAATAAAACAATGAGTCTACAACCTCTCCCCATCCCCAAGGCATATATTTTTCACAATTAGTCAAACCTAAAAACCTCCCTCTAAAGAGTGTGACTAATTCTAGTTACACCTGGAAAAAACTAGTTACACCCAAGATTGTTTAAAATTAATGATAATACCGATATTGTCCTTATCAATACAAATTTGCATAAAACCCCTTTTTTCCCCCACACTCCTCTAAATCTTCACCTCACTCAATCTCCTGAGGGATTATGTGTTGTTTTTTCTTTTCTTTTTCTCTTCCTGTGAATCTGATTTATTCTGATGTGAATTCAATGGGTTGTTTTTAAATTAACAAGTAAACTCGTTTAATATAGCACCTGTAAGCTGTAAATTCAAAGTTTGAGATTTTATGTAAATCGAATTTACGGCCAACTAAACTGTAAATCTCTGAATTGAAGTCTAATGAATTGGAGGACTACGCAAACTAAAGTATATGGATATTCATATGCTTGATTTCAGAATATGCATTCTTTTATCTTGCCTCTCATCAGTTACTGTTCATTTTTCCTTTTTGGGTGCTTTGAAATGATGTTACACAGAATGGCAGATTGCTAAATTTAATGTTACATGAATTGTATGGAATATATTTGAATCTGTGACAATTTAAATATGCATAGGTGAATAGAATATTGCAGACAAAAACTGTACCGAAAACATTTATTGAAAATTTGAAATTAGAACCCAGCTTTATCTCACTCGATGGGGTTGGCTACATGAATCAAACGATGCCATAGTGTTCTATCAAAAACCATATCTTTCTCCAACTCATTAATCTCTAGATCCTTCTTGATAGTTTTTCTAGGTCTTCCCCTACCTCTGGTGATTTGCGTCCCCTCCATCTGATCTACTCTCCTTACAACAGCATTCACATGTCTTCTCTCTACATGCTCAAACCACCTAAGTCTAGCTTCTACCATCTTTTCTACTATAGGTGTTACCCCAACTCTCTCTCTCTCTCTAATGTTGTCATTTCTAATTCAATCCCGTCTAGTCTTACCACACAGCCAACACAACATCCTCATCTCTTCTCTGCTACGCTCAATTTCTTTCATATTGGTTATTTACCACCCAACAAGCACGATACCAATGTATGTGGTTACATTTTCTCAAATTATTACCGATGTCTACGTGTCAGTGTCGTGTTGGTGCATCATGATAGGTTAAAAGTAGAGTTGGAAATTAATAAAAGCTTACTTGAAAATATTCCAGAAGAAAAGTCTAAGAGCTTCTTGAAAAGCAACAGATGAGAGAATGAGTATTGCATAAGGCCATACAGAAGTTGAATTGAATGGAAGAAAAGCTCTCCATATACCAGACAACGCAATTAAGCTTGTAAGCCATAATAGTGTGCTGCAAATTGTTGTAATCACAATTGAACAAAGCATGAATGAATTGGAGTAATTAATTAATTATAAAACCCTAAATTAATGAATGAATAAAGGTACCTAGCGAGAAGAGTGAGAATTAAGAATGGTTTTTTGGAAATGACGGAAACGAAGATGGAGAGAGATGGTCCTAGTGCTATCAGCGCGTACCCGATTCCTGCTGCTACTGTCATTCTTCTTCAAATATCTATCTCTCTCTCTCTCTCTCTCTAAGATCAGAGTGAGAGACAAAAAAGCTTCAAGATGGAGTTTCGGATCTTCGAATCCGGGTTATTGTTTCGGATCGGATTAGTAAACCCGTTTGTACTCTCTTTCACCTTAAAGATCCGGGTTATTGTTTCAGGTGGGTCAGTTGTTTTTATAAGTATTAAGTAATATTCGATCGATTGTAACTTTTAGGGAAATGTTTAACCAGTGCCCGGGGGCACCGGTTAGCAGGACCCTTTATTCGAAACTAATTGTTTCTAACAAAAAAATGAAAATAATTGACTTACATGTTTTGCTATTATTATTATTTTTGTAAATAGCCTAATGACTAGACTCGTACTTTAAGTGAAAAAGTGGAGAATTTAGATTTGACTTACTTGTTTCTACCAATTGAGTTGTGCTTGCACAACACTTATTTTCCTATTGTTTGTATTAGTTTGCAAACATAAGTTTTACTAAATTTTATTTAAACAATGCACAGTTAATTTAAAAATGAGCTTTCTGTAACGTGGTTTTATAAAATGTAATTTGTTTAAATGGTATTAATCAAAAGTACGTATATTTACCAAAAAGATACAACTTAAGAGAGTACACTAAAGTGACAAGAAGAGGGTAAATAGAGAAGTTGAGCTAGTTTCTTAAACAGAAAAATAAAAGCGTAGGTGATGGTACTTTCAAGTTTCAACTCAATTGACATTCAAATTCAGACCAAGTTTCAACATCCAAGGTTGCAACTTGCATATGAGCATTAGTGTTCCCTTCTCCAAAATTAATACACATCTCTAGATGTTTAGCTGTGTACAATGTTAGCCTAATTAATAATAGGCTTTAATCACATACGCCATACTTGTATGTACGTGCGAAAATAGAGCAAGATGACTAACAACAACAAAACCAAACCCAAATCTAATCCAATTTGTTAAGGGTGTTACTTTCTGCGTAGTTTTGGATGGTACAAAATTAGAAGTTTTGTCAGATATGTACATCTGAACTCATGTTTGGAGCGAGGAAAGTTTTCCCCTTTGTTAGCGCTTCTTATTCCTTCCGGACTTGGTGGATTTGGAAACTGGGCTTGAACCTGCGGCCTCCTTGAACGCGGATGGACACAAGTGACTTATACTACATTCTCCACAGCGAGGTCTTAGAGGTGTACAAATTGTCTGTCCAAATCCAACCTGTTGATATTCAATAGATAATATAGATAGATAAATAGATATCTTACGATGTTGTCTGAAATAAGATGCCAAATTGAAAATTTCTGTGTTGAGTCTCGTCGGTGTAAATGAAATATTTAATAACTATCTTCATAGCAAAATATAAGAGTAAAATTGCACAGGTTGAATTTGGACAATGAGTTTACCGTACCAATAGAGGATTAATTGGATCCCATTCTTCCTTTGGAAGCCACAGTTGCAGCGACACTCTTGTCTCTTCAGGTGTTAAAGTTTTCTAGCACAAGTGAAAAAAAATTAGTAAATTTTAATTGTCATCTTTAGAACCAAGTGACTGAAAAACTACATACAAGTTATAAAGCATTAAAACAGACATGATACTTACGATGACACGTAAACATGGATAATAATTTAAGAAAATGGAAGTAATTAAATGTAACCAAATGTGTAGGTGTCGGTGTCGAACACCAACACATGTTTGACACCAAACACGCCTTTAATTTGAAGTGTCGGTGTTCAAGCCACTTACAAAGAGGGTTTGTAATAAACTTATAACTGACATTGAATAATTTCAAGCACGTAAAAGTGATATTATTCGATGATGCAGCATAGGAATATTTCAGATTCGTTGAAGTTGGGAGATTACAAAGCTTGGAAAGAATGAAGAATTTTGACGCAACAATGTATTTTGAATCCGATTTATTAAATTTGAAACATGAGTCATCTGATCAAGATTAATAGAGGAAAGAAGCTAGGCTAGCTAACTATGGTCTAGCCATAGCATAACACCACCTGTAACTGATTCTCAACCGAATCAATTACTGACATAACTGACTTACTCACACCAGTCAGTCACTGCCAATGTGCAACCGGCAGTAGCCAGTCACAGAATGCATCTATAAATAGATGGTTCCACTTCGTAAGATGTAAACTCAACTCATAATCAAAGAAATTAGTTTTAGAAATTCTACAATTCTCTCTAAGAATCTCTCTATGCATTCAGCTAAACTAGAATCTTAATATGGTATCAGAGCGTGGTTCTTTCCTATATTAAAGATGGACAACCCAGGTTGCTTTATTGCAGCAAATTCATGGTTCTCTAATCGCAAGGAATCCAAATCCACGTACTTTGTAGCATATCAACCCAAAAAAATGTCATGATGAAGTCTACCACAAACAAAATGGATACATTTCTTGATAACTGAAAATAATTTGCATGATTTTTTACCGACAGCGGCAAATATATTGAAGTTCAATCACATATCTGAACCAGCACCAAGATGCTATGGGAACAAATAAATTAGGTAACAACGATTCAAGAACAAAATGTGATGCCACCAAACTTAAAAGGAACCTGTTTCGTGCCCAATTTTGACACCCAACCTAGCCGATTGCAAATGCGGTGGACATGAGTATCTACACATATCCCTTGGACATTGTTCCATGCAACATTCATAACCTATTGTGCCACTAACAAAATCAGCTTCAGAAAAAACTGATGAACCATACAATTCGAGTCAAGTTAGAAAATCTATTATGCATACCAAATGAGCCATCTTAGGACCTATGCCTGGAAGTTGTAGTAGTTGCTCGATTTTGCTAGGTATGTCTCCACCATACTTCATGAGACAAATATTTGCAATTTTTTTCAAGTTAGTGGCTTTTCTCGTATAAAATCCAACCTGGAAAAAGAAGAAACAAAAAAAATACAAGCACAGTTCAGTTATTACAGCGAAAAACAAGCATAACCTTAAAAGAATTGACACAATAACATGCAAGCTGAGGAAAACCTTGAATCTTCATAAATCTCTTCCTTAACTTAACACTAAATCCAAATCATTTGAACCAATGTAATATTTTTAAAAGGAACAGGGAACATACTGGGTAAATCAACTTTTTGATGGTTTCTTCCTCAGCATTGTTAATTGCATCAGGAGTAAGCAGATCGTTTTGAAGAAGACGTTGGATTGCCCCTATATTCATAAAAACACATTTGTAACTATCACTGTTTCATAAGTTGAAACATGACATAAATTTTTGAGCAACTACTAAGCATCAATCACATACTTCAAAAGTAAAATGGCAGGATGTCGTTTGGTAAATAAGTTAACTAGCAATGTATTTAAATATCAAACTGACATGACTTTAAGTCATTCTATGAAAATGTGTTTGTATTTTCAATTTCCAGTATTCTTTTTCTTCTTTGACAGAACCCTTTTAAGTTTTAACTATCTGGTGTGAATCAGTATTTGATCTTAAAAACAAAATAGCAGCATGTACTCAGAGTGCACCGCTATGTACAGAAGCCAGGAAATTTAACAGGTATTTATATACTAAAAACTTTAGAAGGCATATGTCCTCACCATGATTGATATGATCCTTGGTTTGGCTTGATAAAAGAGAAGATACCAGGACAGCAAATCTTCTTTCCTGATAGCATGGGCATTTTGATAATGGTAAATTCAGTCACATAATGCTTAAATAAGTAAACTTATCCAACTGAAAATCATACGTTGAGCAAACCAATCAATTCAATGCAAGATTACACAAATAGTTGACAAGGATGGTCATCATCGTCGCCAACTCTTGAAATGAGTAATGGCTATACTGGTTGATGATTGATGAAAAACAAATTATTTATCAAATCAATAGCAATTACACATATTCTGGTCACACGTATAATTTGTGTCACTTTTTCAAAAAGTACCAAGACATAAATCAACAAATAAATGCTTATATTTTCCCCAAACTGAAATATCAAATTAACAGAGGTATAATACAGAGTCAAACCTTAGGAGGTAGTGTAGAACCAGCTTTCTCACATCCCATAGTGTCTACTGGTGCATCTCCAGAACACCTCATTTTGCGAATACCCTCAAGCGTCTCTTCCCAGTGTGCAGGTGATTTAACTATATCATATATGAACTAAACAATTTAAGCATCCCAGACTAGTAGACTTAAGGTGTGGTAATTCTATCAGTCAAACAGTAGGGAAGTAAATTAGTGTCAAATATATGAACTAAACAATTTAAGCATCCTAGACTAGTAGACTTAAGGTGTGGTAATTCTATCAGTCAAACAGTAGGGAAGTAAATTAGTGACAAGTTAATATGGTCACAAAATGATAACATGAATATCTCCATCGCTGTAGACTTATTGGTGACATATCAAATAAATATTCTTCATTATATGCATTCTTGAGAAAATGTCATGGAATTTAACCAACACACAAACATGTTGTACTATAATAGATACACAAAGGAAAGATTGAAATGAAATTAAACAAAATAAAAGTTGCAAAGTTCATATAAATCCCTTTTTAGAATTTGATTATGTTCACTGAATACACGTATTTTAATTTACCAAATGATTAAACAGACACCATTGTTAAAATGATGAGTGAAAACCTGCTTTGCTACATTAATTATTACCCAAGTTTCCTGATTAACAATTCTTAAAGCATTATATAATACCAAAAGAGGAGATAAACATTAATGAAAAACACCTAAAACAATGGTGGCTTTTAGGGTGAGGAAGTTTCTCATATGGCCTACAGTGAACGGATAATTAAAAATCATTCAACTCCAACAAAAATCGGTGTCACTCCCCGTAAATAGAAGCTGATGGTATAATTCGGTCATCATGAGATTCACGGCCTAGACAATGACCTAATCAGTTTCAGTTCAGCAAAATGACTCAAAACTCAACTTATATCTGTTTATCTTGCTTTTGCTGAACTGAAGCCGATCATATTACACTTTATCACACGTAAGATTGTCAAGGACCCTGAACTTCTACTTAGGGTAATGACAACATTGCTTTGAGTGATTTTCAAACATTTGTCCACCCTAAACCAACCACATTTCCCCGCTCTAGAAATTGCCTAAGACAATTTCCTTTTGCAACTATTTACTGTATCATTGCTTACTACTTACCCCTATGTGTTGTAGAAGCAACTTCACTTTCAGTTGGAGTCACATCTAAGCTCATTTCTGATTTTACTGCAATGGAAACATACTTTTATAAGATCGTCTAGGAAAGATTCCCTGCAGTCAGGGAAATCCTACAGTCAGCGTGTTTGGAACACCGATGGCTCCAAACACGCTGACTGCGTGAACACATTAAAATCAGCATTACAAACTTTAGCAAAGAAGTACTTACTACACTGAGTCAATTCATTTGATCCTTTATATGCAAAGTCTTCAATTTCAGGCAAACCAAACTTCTACAAAAACAGATATACAGAACAGAATCATAACTTATTCATTGTAAGTCACATTTTAAAAATAAAATTACTTAATACATTGCAAGCTAAAAACTTTACTGTAAAAAACACAAGTGGGCATGCTAAAAATTCATGATTTAAACTTCCTAAATAGAAAGATTGAGAAAAATGAAGAGAAAAAAGAAAAAAAACATTGATAGAGACACCCATGAATGACCCATTAAAAACAAAGAAGCAATGATGAAAAAGGTAGTTACTTTATGAGTCTGTGTTGAAGGTAGATGTTGATTTTGTTGAAGTTTTGTGGTAGTGGTGATTCCTTTGGCTTTTTTGTTTCTTCGGACGTAGACATGAACTGGTTGGGAAGCTGAAGCGCCGGATGTGGGGTCGGAGTCGGAGGGTTTGATGGAAGCGGATGTTGTTGTAGTATCAGACATGATCATAGCTTTGATTCTCCAACTCCCCAAAACAAAGCAATGAGAAGAAGAGGGAACGACCAACATTTTTGTTTTGGAGATGTATTTGTATGGAGGCATGGTGATTATCGTACGAACACGGATACGAACACGGATACCGAACATGACACAGACAGACATCGACGTCGTTAATAATTTAAAAAAAAACACATAATTTATTAATTATATGTGTCGATATTGTATCAGTACACATATCCGACACGAGGACACGCTTAATCCAATAAGTATGTGTTTCATAGTTGTCTAATTAAATGATTAATTGAAAGAGAAAAAAATGAATTAGTTACTTAACTTTTAAGCAAATTGATTCATTAACTACTTATAAGGCATGGCAACAAAACTCATATATGCGGATGCCCGAACTAAACTTAATTTGACAGTTTTTCTCGCTTTGATTAGGTTTGGATATGGGCTTGGGTTTTCCCCGATTTTAAAACATGTACGGGACAGGTAACGTGGATGTAGATACCCACCTCGAACTCATACTCAAACTCGTCTCAAATGTAAAAAAATCAATTTATTATCCTTTTATATAAATAGAAACCCAAATCCTAAATCATTTTACTCACACAATCGGAGTCTCAGCTTTTCAGATGGCAGTCGTTTATCATAATTCTCTCTTTTCTCCTTCCATATCTCACACTTTCGGCCTCTTTCTTCTCCTTCACCATAACTCAATAGTGATGCATCCCTGAAGGATTGCACAAATAAATTGATTAGATTTTTTTATATAGTTTTTGAAGAACTTAAAATAATTCAATAGTGATGCATCTCCAAACGATTGCACAAATAATTGATTAAATTTTTTATATAGTTCTTGAAGAACTCGAAAGAATTCAATAATGATGCATCCTTAAAGGATTGCACAAATAATACTTAATTTTTTATATAGTTCTTGAAGAACTCAAAAGAATTCAATAATTATGCATCCTTAAATGATTGCAAAAGTATTGATTATCATGTATGATGTAACACCCTTGAACCCCGCATACAATATTAAATCATAAATGCAACAGTTATACATATAACTTCAAGGTGCTACTGTTTTTTTTTTGTCAAGTAGCCTAGCGGCTAGAGAAATTCACCTTAAAGATGAATAAGTGGGGTGTTCGGGGTTTGAACTCCGGCCCCTACATAAATTTGCATTATCCCTTACCAAGTGAGCTAAGTTCATGGAGACACTTCAAGGTGATACTTTATCATTAATCCAAAACATGCATAAATCATAATATACATAAACTAGCGAAAATAACATCTCAACACATCATAAAGTCAAAGTCTCATATACATCAACCTAGAGAACTCAATGGTTCCTCAAATATAATCCGAAAGATAAAATAAAATCTCTGACATCCTAGTTAGGGCACTGCTAGCTAGAACTCCAAAATAAAAGCATAGAAAAGGCAAGTAGGCGCCAAGCCGTCCTCGGATACTCATGTCGACTAAGAGTCCTCAACCTGCACATCTACACCACGTGGACGTAGGCGACCAAAAAACCACTGGAGGGTAAGATATATGTTCAACATAAAGAAGATATGAACTCATGCATTGTATTTAGGATTCACAAATACACATATTTATTTCGTAGCAATACTATAATCACATGTAATATCATTCAATCAATTCAATAAATAAAACAACTTCTCAAATCATCATCACAAGGATATACAACAATTATTCACAACGTCACTTTATCAACAAGTCGAATATATATCATTCCCTCTTCATCAATATCATCACAATTACCACACTGATACACATAACCATGTACACATCTTCCACATATGTTCACATAATTAAATACACAACTTCCACATAGACTCGTATGCATGCAATGCTCTACTCGATTCTATATGCATGTGGTACCGTTTCAGATATCGGAGTTATGTTACCGAGTGATCCCACCGTCACTCACTTGGACTAAACATGAATGCATGAACATATGACTCGACAATACATATATTCATGTGACTCAACAATTATCATCAATAACATCAACATTTTATTTATATTCACCGTCACTATTCATCATCGTCATTTACAACGTCAATATATCATCATCGTCATTTACAACGTCAATATATCATCATCGTCATTTTCAACGTCATTATATCATCATTGTCACTTTCATCATCAATATAACATCATCATTCACATCATCAAACATTTATCACATTAAGAAAACAACATCTCTTCATTTAGTCAATTTGCTTCGACCGTTTGCCACTTACACTTAGTTAATCAATATTTCATTCGCATATCATTAATCAATTCAACCATTATTCATCACCATATCATTATCATATAACCAATTGCAAGCCAACAAGTCATAATTCATCAATTCACTAAGTCCGTCTATTTTCATCATCCACATAAGTTCGTATATTTTTACACGTTTCACATAGGCTAAGTTTACCTCCATCATAAGCTAGGTTAATTGCTCCTAGACATCCAAATAATACTCTTATTAATCAAGTTTAGGCGTTTGGGACCTATTCACATGCATTGGATACTTAAAAAGTAAAAAAAAAAATGAAGTCCCCGTACACAGGATGGGCGCACAATCGTGTGTCATAGGTGCAAGACACACACAGTTCGTGCCACAAGGGCGCATGGTCGTGCGTGTCATGCAGGACAGGGAAATCTGATACACAAACACACTTACTTTTGATACTACATCATGTATCGAAACATGTAAACAACTTCACGTTCAACTATCTTTTAACTAAAATCGATGATGCAAATCCAATTTATTTAAAAGAATTTTTTATCACTCCATAAGCAAATGCACACTTAAATATGAAATAACAACCTAGATTCTAAGCTCTCTCTTTTTAATTTTTTTTATGAAAAAAATGAGCGCAGAGAGAGAGTATGTACTTAGAAAATGAATTATATACAATCTTATTTTTATTTTTAAACAAAATTTACTTTAAAGAAATTAATTGTATATATGATTTTTTTATCGAAAAATGATATTCGGTTTTTAATTTATAATATTGTAAATTTCCATAAATCAAAACTTAACCTAATTTCGGTTTGGCTCTTATATAAGTGGCTACGCTGACACTTTTAACAAAAGTTGTGAGCACCATCGTCGTTTTTCAAAAGCATGATGGTCCCTCTATCTGGGTGCATATGGATCAAAGAGTAGATAATTGAAATTTCATTCTACTCAAACAACCACGGTACATACGACTAATCACAAGTCTTTTTTTTTTTCCGTCATTGAAGCTATCTATTTGTTTTCTCCTATTTAATGTTGTATTTTTTTTTCTCCCAACTAGATCTATGAGCGTCAAAACAAAACTCGATTTACGGGCTATCATCATGGACGACATATATCTAAGGAAGTCATCAATGGTGTCTTACTTATATTTCTACTCCTTTTTTGTTGTGCTTCGATCTATGAGAATGTCCAACGTAATCTTCAACAAGTGTGATTTCTTTGATTAAATCTAAGCAAATTTTTGCACATGAAAGATGATATGAATTTGTCTTGTTAAAAAAGGTAATAATTATGAAACTAATAGATGTTCGTCATCAGCTTTACCGATATATTTTCATTTGAATTGATTAATTTTACTATGATATAATAATATTTATTTTTCATTTGATTTTGCAGGTAATTTCATCTCTTTGACGTTGTTTAATGAGTGGTTGGTAATTGTTTTTCACATTTTCTCGTTACAACATTGAGAACCAATTTATGTGAATTATGAATATTTAGATCTCATCGGTATATCTATTAAGCTATTCATTAACTTGGAGTCATTTAAAAGTACTTTTTTCCATTGATCAACATGACGTAGATAAAAAAAAAATTGTATTTAAAATTTTTGTTCAACAATATGTATTTTTTTATGATTTATTTTTTTGTCTTGTTTCCCCATCGTATCACATTTTTTGCATCCCCTTTTCCATGTTTTTCTTTCTATTTTTTTTCTTCCACATACTTCCCATGGTTGGATGGGAGAGTATCATTGTCTTTTCTTAAATTCTTATCTGAAGGAAGGATCACATTATGTTATATATATATATATATATATATATATATATATATATATATATATATAAACACAATATAATAAT
>Ga0315914_1007121_pt1 | contig 15611 bp, 12 predicted proteins | sample MpolenodulesMG_FD_203920 | JGI IMG/M metagenome (GOLD analysis project Ga0315914, IMG submission 203920) | Medicago polymorpha root nodule microbial communities from Los Angeles, California, United States - elongated nodules | ecosystem: Host-associated > Plants > Roots > Nodule | place: USA... | reverse complement strand
AACTTTATTTTCAGAATTTTTATATTGTTTTTTAAATTTATTTTCATATTTTTTAATTTTAAAAACAATTTTCAGAATTTTAAAAATATTTTTTAAAATTTAATATTAGGTGGCACGCCACGTGGCAAAAGTTGCACAGTCAGCAACTGTCACGTGGCCAAAACCATGCCAAATCAGCTGAATAGTGGGGTCAGAGTCCTTTTTCAAACAAATTTTTTTTTACAGGGATGTATTTCAATTTTTTTTTTACACAAGGACGAAAATCAAAACTGGCCCAAATTACAGGGACGATTATCATATTTAAGCCAAAATTTAGTAAAAAAGAAAAATTAGTAAAAACAATGGGTTATATTTTATCCAAATTTAAAAATTAAATAAAAATTAAAAATTGATAAAAACTAAAGATTATATTTTATCAAGTCAATTTATATTTGAGTCAACGTAGATGATTCAAGTCAACTTAGATGAGATAGGACATGTCTCTTTTCGTTTAATCAATACCATGGGTTCGAATCCATCCAACCTTGGACTTGTAGTAGTGTTAATGTGTTAAAACTCTTTAGAGAGCTTGCCGGTCATTTGGGTCCTAAAATGCTCGAGGGATTAGTCTCTATTGTTGCGTGTGGAGGATACTCGATACACACAAAAAAGTAGTTTAAATTTGAATAATGAGCTTTATATTTTAAAATTGAACCTCGAATTCAACCCTTAAAATATCTAACAATTTTCGTTAGAAAAGAAAATCTGTTAAATATATTAACAAAATTTTCGTTTTAACAAAAAAATATCTAACAATTTTTTCGGGTCGTTTAATGGCTATAATTCACTTTTTAAGGGAATATGAAATGTTTGAGGCTCGAACTCTAACCCTATATTAACGGTGTAATCGATTATACCAGTATAAAAATCAGTTTTTAGCTTTTCAAAAGTGGTTTTCCATATCACAATCATTATAAACTTACCTTTAGCGTAGAGGACATTGAGAAACACATAAAATGACATGCCAATTCAACAACAACAGAAACACATGCATTTACATGGGGGAAACTAACACAGGATAGATTAAATTAATAAGTTGTTTTCACACACGAGCTTAACACTACCCAAATGGTGGTATCTCTAAACTAAAAGGAACTCACATGAAAACATCTGGCCACTGGAAAAAGCTCAAGCTTCTACCACTCTTCCAAACAACTTATGCCTTAATTCTCTTGCACACAACTCCAGTTTCAGCTTATCCTCATAATCACAAAGCAAACATAGTCATTTCCATCTACAATCCTTGAATTCCTTTACCTAGATTCAACTCAAGCACCCAAACCCTAGCTTCAATCTCTCTTACTTCCTCTTGCTTCTAAACATCAATCATATCCACAATTGAACAACCAAAATCACATGCAAGGTCATGCTTAAGCTTGTTTTGCAAAATTTTCCAAGAGGACCAATGGGGAGGGATGGCACGGCCAAACAAGAAAAAAAAGGGATTAGGTTTTGCTAATTGAGTTTGAATGATACATGGTTCATGTTTGGATGATTGCATGCTGAATTAATTGGATTTTGGTTGAGAAGTGGTGGATAGAGTGAGGGAGGGAGGACGAAGGAGAAGTGAGGGGAGATGAAGAAATATGCTACCTTAGATGGGAAAAATGGAAAGCATTTGTGAATTAGCAGTATACATTAAAAATTACAAAAGAATTTAGTTTGAACGAATACAAACATCATTACAAGTTTGTACATCTGATAAAAATAACATTTGCCAAATACATATATCTGATTCTCTAAAACTGGTACGAGACGTGTAGATGAAGGTAAATCATTTGGCTTCCTTCTACCGATCCTTACCACGAGCGACCTGCTTATCTGAAATAAAAATAAAAGGATTAGGGTGAGACAAGATGTCCCAGTGAGTTTCACCTATCCTAGGATGTAGGCAATCTCGGGGAGTCAAATATTTAGTTTTAAACACCTAGAAAGACCAATTTCCGTCCACGAGGCAATGATTTCTTGAGATACCTTTTCTCATGGTGAGTCAAATATTTAGCTTTAAATGTAACGCCCTACTTCTATTAAAGCGATAAAACACGCGAATAATACAAATATTCAAGAAATAGACGCCACGTCTTCAATAATTCTCAAAAGCATGAACAAATTTTTCTCAAAAACGTAGCAGCGGATAAATAGCATACATATCTAAGTAGCCATGTCATAAGCATCATAATACATCACCAAACTAAATCTCCAGTCTCAACATATGAGTGAAAATCCCAACAACATATATAATAGTGAACACCAAAAGACAACGACAGACCGACACCGTAAATCAGAGCCCTAAAAATTAAGACTCCAAAGGCGGTAGACGAGGTAGCTCCAAAGCTAACCTCCAACAACTCACCAAGAAAAGATAAGCTAATCCTGCACGCCGTCTATACCATATTTAAATATAGTGAGGCGGTCAACCAAGAAAAGATAATTTGGTTAAGTGTGGAGTTTTAATTTCACATTATCTTACTTACTTGTGTAGGAGGTTTTAATGGAGAAGAAAGCTTAAAACACATATTCTTTGATTGTCCCTTTTTGTTTTCAAATAGTGCATGCATTCATGCCCATCAATATTATGGCCTATTTTGTTTTCACAAATATTCAATGAAAGGCTTCGAATAAATCTCCTTTTTTGTTAAAAGGAATCATCTGTGTTGAGTATTGTAGACAGAATAAAGATTCATTATTGGCGGTGGTTTAAATCAATGACTTATGAGATTAATTACGATCTAAATCAGTTGTGGTGTAATCTATAGCATATTCTATTCATAGTAGTAAACTTACGATCAATCCTCTTCTGCTAGTGTATTCATGTGTGCCTTGGTATAGACTCTACCTTTCCTGTACAATATTTCTGTAAGTCCAATGACTAACAGTTTGTATGCTCATGCAAGACTGCAAGAGTACTTTGTGGTGGAACTTGGAAGTATAGACAATATTGCACAACCTCACTTACCTTATTAACAGGAATCATATGAGATAGATTGATAGTTAAATTGGAAATTCTTATAACACAATGTCCACCTCTAAACCATTGGATGAAGTGGATTGCACAATCACAGTGACTTTGCATGATCATTAAATATATGTGGTTGACTGCAGAGGATAATATAAGCTCTCTGACCATCCATTTGATTGATTTTTATCTAATGGTTTTTATTTCATTATATCAGTTCACTCAATTTGTATGGGTGCACAATATATTTGCCCTTTATATGTGTGAACATCAATGTTATCTTATCTTATTTACATAAAGTATATATTGTCCCAGTTCTGTACTACTGAGTTGGAAAATGTCCCACATCGGTGAGAGTAGAAGGGAAGGAGCAACTAAAACGTATATAATGAAGACTTCTCTTGTTTAGTAATCGAACCGAGTTACACACTTTTGCTATTACTATTTAGTAAAAACTTGTCTGTATTTGAAATCTTGTTTTAGGTTTTTAAGTGGATAAATAATTTTGTGACTGTTGCATCGTGGATGTTGAGTTACGTTCAACACTCAGTTTTTACGATAAAACTGTCTAGAAATTAGTTGTCGATTTTTAAAAATTAAATAAATTAAAAATTAGATAAAAATGAAAAATTTATAAAAACATCTGTCCAAATTTAAAAATTAAATAAAAATACAAAATTGGTAAAAACTAAGGATTATATTTTATCCAAGTCAATTTAAATTTGAGTCAACTTAAATGAGATTGAATAGGTTTTTTTTCTAGCTTAATCAATGTTATGAGTTCGAATCCTGCCTTGTACATGCAGAACTCTTTAGAAAACTTGCTGCTCATTTGGGTCCCAAAATGCTCGAGGATTTAGTCTTCGTCGTTGTGCCTGGAGGATACCCGATACACAAAAAAAGAAGTGGTTAAAATTTGAATAATGAGCTTTATATTTTAAAATTGAATCTTGAATTCAACCCCTTAAAAAAAGTCATTTTTCTTAAAAACGAAAATTTTGTTAATATATATTTAACAATTTTTCTTTTTATCAAAAAAATATTTATCAATTTTTTTTTGTCGTTTAATGACTATAATTCAGTTATAATGTGTTTGAGGTTCGAACATCGACCCTACATATAATAATGAATTATTGATAGCGTAATCGATTATACCAGTATAAAAATCAATTTTTTAACTTTTCAAAAGCGGTTTTCCATATCCCAGTCACTTACAAACTTGCCTCTAGCCTAGAAGACTAAGAGAAACACATAAAATGGCATGGCAATTCAACAACAAAAACAAAAACACATGCATTAAAATGGGAGAAACTAACACAAGATAAATTAAATTAATAAGTTGTTTTCTCACACGAGCTTAACTACCCATAGGGTGGTATCTCTAAACTAATAGGAACTCACCCAAAAACATAATGCCACTGGAAAAAGCTCAAGCTTCTACCACTCCTCCAAACAACTTATGCCTTAACTTCTCTTGCACACAACTTCAATTTCAGCTTATCCTTGTAATCACAAAGCAATCATAGTCATTTCTATCTACAATCCTTAAATTCCTTTACCTAGCTTCAACTCAAGCACCCAAACCCTAGCTTCAATCTCTCTTACTTCCTCTTGCTTCTAAACGTCAATCATATCCACAATTGAACAACCAAAAGCACATGCAAGGCAATGCTTAATCTAGTTTTGCAAAATTTTTCAAGAGGACCAATGGGGAGGGATTAGGTTTTGCTATTTGAGTTTGAATGATACATGGTTCATGTTTGGATGATTGCATGCTGAATTAATTTGATTTTGGTTGAGAAGTGGTGGATAGAGTGAGGGAGGGAGGACGAGGAGAAGTGACGGGAGGAGAAGAAATATGCTAGCATATATGTGAAAAATGGAAAGAATTGGTGAATTAACGGGATACATTAAAATTAAAACAAAGTTTCATTCGAATGAATACAAACATCATTACAAGTTCGTACATTTGATAAAAATAACATATGTCAAATACATCTATCTGATGTATTTCTAAATACATAAGAAATTATCTAAAACTAGTACGAGACGTATAGATGAAGGTAAATCATTCGACTTCCTTCTATCGATCCTTACCACGAGTGACCTGCTTATGTGAAATAAAAATAAAGGGATTGGGGTGAGACAAGATGTCTCAGTGAGTTTCACCTATCCTAGGATGTCAGTAATCTTAGGGAATCAAATATTTAGTTTTAAACACCTAAAAATACTGATAGAAAATTAGCAAGTGTACTAATTTAAATCGAGTAATAAAATAATTCGTTTCCTCAGGGACTGTTTTGATTTCTACGTAACAAGAACGTCAACATTAAGATATAATTAAATTGGGGGTTGCCTTAGGCAAATTGGTTTTTAGTGCAATTGTAAATAAAATGACGAAACTAAAGTGGGTTTTAGAAATAGTTTAGAGAGATGACTAGGTCATTCGGTTCATTTGCACATCACTCAATAGCAACCTGATTCTTTAAATCTACGAATGTCACAAAGTTAACGACGAATTAACAAATTAACTTAGGTCAATCCCTTGATCCTAAATCCTCTTATCTAATCATAATTCCCTAATTCCTTAGGTGAACCTATAATCATCAAAGGTTTTTAAGTCCGTTAATTCAATTATCACAACCTAACAACGCTCTATCCCTAGATTGCCCGTTAGATTGAAGAGCATAAATATGTCTGAGTTACACGCTACTGTCAATAGTCATATAATCTCTTGAATCAATTATATTTGGTCAGAATCATAAAGGCATGAAGAATGATTTATACTGAATAAACTAGATTGACATTCATAAACAATAAGAGTTTCAGATTACATAAGTATGAGCTAGTACATAATCATCTCTTGACCTAATCACAAAGGATTTAGCTACTCATGGCTAAAGCACAAATAACTAATGGTAAAGAAGAATTCATTACATGAAATTGATAACCGACTATGAGTTTTGATGGTCTCTCACCTTCTGCTCAGTGATCCAACTCCAAAAGTCAGTTTCTCTCTCCAAAATTTCGAACCCTCCTTTCAGAAATCGACTTCCCTTTTATAGGAAATTTCCCAGAAACGCTAAAATCGTACTCCCATGCTGAAGATCGGAGCACGATGGCTCATTTAACTCAAATCTAACACAGGAGCGTCTTCAAATCGTAGCCCGATTCCTAAGAAACCGTACTCCGATTTTTTACGAGACAACATGTCTCGGTTTAGCTTCATAATCGTACTACGATGTCACCAAATCGGAGTACGATTTTCCTCAACTTCAGAATTATAAAAACAGTCTTTTTTTAGCTTCTGGCTCATGCATAATCACTAAACTCGACCAAAACTACATAAAAACTGTAACAAAAATGATGTATGACCTAGTGTCATCAAATACCATTTTCCGTCCATCGTCGATGATTTATTGAGATACCTGTTGTGAATTCGATTAAAATCACACCAATAAATACTTGATGTGTGGAGCGAGAAATGATCAAGCAACCAAACAACGTGTATGGAAGTTATAAACACAAGCAAAGGTAGAAAACAACGAGAGAAAGAAAAGAGAAAACACAAAAGAATTTATTTACCCAGTTCGGTCCAAAACTGACCTAGTCTAGGGGAGAGAGCAGCCCCCCGTTCCACTATAATGATGAGTAACGTTACAAAAGAGATATCAATGGGTTACAAGAATAAGTCTCCCGTCTAATTCTACACAAAGTCTCAATCTCTTCTCGTGACCACGTGACTCAATCCTAATAGTGTTTCCCAAGGTGAATCAATCCCAACCCTAGTGTTTGTTGTCAAGAGCAAACTCTATACAAACCCTAGTTTTCTTGTTGACTTCTAAACCCTTGTTTCAGCCCCCTCTATCTCCAGGTTTACATCTGATACAAGGTCTATATTTATAGTAAAAGTATCCCTCATAAAATTGGAACAAATCTGGCCCGTAAAAATACGTTTTATTTTTATGCTGTTATGACAATTCGCAACAAATAATAAATTGTTCAAACAGTAAGATAGAAAGAATTAGAAGATTACAGAATTAAGTGCAACTTAGATTTGACTGGCTTTCCACATTGCGGACATTGTGTTTAGGATTTTTGTTGAGGTGGTTCCTTTTGTGACAACAAGTCAGAAATGAAAGACCTTAAAATTCTGCAATAAATAAAAGATTTTGATAACACCAGAGGCAAAAGACATAACTCCAATACATGCACATTCAAATAAGTCGCATAAGTACACAAAATTAACTTAACAATTGATAACATCATCAGTGGATGCTTCAGTTTTGTATGGTGATTGTGAACATGCATATAACTTTGATCAATATTCTAGTACCAACTAATTCAACACATGGCTATCCCAGAAGAAACTTCTACAAACATTTTTTTATTCTTGAGCTTTATATGTTATTAAATTAAAATAAAAAATGCATCTAAAACTATTCATTTGGAAGAAAAAAGTAATTGGATTAAGAATGTGAAAGATATCCAAGACAATACAAAGAGTGTCCAAAACTATCTCTGAACATTCAAAGGATATTCATCTCTTTCAGTGCAGCATCGGCAACTTACTCCAGCATGAAGACGGATAAAAAACAATGTTTGTCATCAATCCTATCGCTAAATCATCGGCTGTCTAATCTAGAAAACTTACGATTGATCCTCTTCTTCTGGTGCTTTGTTTTTACTTCTTAATTGCATGCTCAACTTCTCAATATGCACTTTTTCCATTTTCGAGAATTTAAAAAAATATATAAATTGTCACAAAATAATGCAAAAACAGGGTGAGGGTTGGGTTATTTTCTGATTTTTGAAAACTGTAGACAAACTTGAATCTCTAGTGGCAGTCTCCATTTCCTTAGATGAAGAAACCCTCATTGGATGAGAAATTGCGTGGTTGTGATTTGTTGACATTATAAAATTTTGTACTCTGACAGTGTATGAAATTGAGCTTTATATTTCAACTACGCCGGTTTCTACCGTGTTTGTGTTTTTCATTGATTATTAATAAAAGTCAGGGACAAACTTAACATATGTTAGTTTGAACCGACTAAGACGAGCTTTTACACATGGTCAAATGTATGTCTTTGTATATCGTGTTAAATCCATAATTGAATTGAAAATCTTAATCACCAATGATGATTCATGTACGTCCTCCAAGATGTTATGTATTAAAGAAGTATTTCATAGTAAATGAATTGTAACATTAATTCAAATGAAACTAGAAAACAAACAGTCAACATTATTACAAACTAAAGATGAAATTCAGATAAAACTTAAATAACAAGAGCATTGTTGACACCATTGTTTGTTACCGCACTTTGCTAGGTTTATGTTTTCCAATATCATAGACAACTTTAGTTACCTCTTCATGCAAAATCTTAAAAATTTCTTCTTGTTGTATAACAACATTAGGAAATTCTTTTATAAAGGACTCATCTGAAAGCTCTTTGAACTTCCAATACCAGACACGTTTTAGATCAACTTGTTCCAATGCAAATTGCTTCAGAAAGTGTTTCACGTGATTGCTCCATATTCTCACATCAGCAAATCGAACTTTCAAACTCTTGTGAAACAATACGAGAACATAATTTCTTGCCAACGATTCTACACCTCCGTTAGGGTACAACAAGCTACCTCTAGGAACCCAGTATCCCTGCAGCAATATTGCATGCTTCTGGAGAAAACTCAGCAGTTCCTCATTAGAGTATTCAGGAGCAAAGTACTTGATAGCACTAAAACGATGAAGCGGAGGGCCCTATCATAAAGTGTTATGTAAGACAAGTTTAAAAATTACATTATAGACGGAATATTATTCTATCCGGTTATAGGAAGTAATCAATGCCAAACCTCAATAAGCAATGTCTCAAGACGCATTTCCACCGGCAATGATAGAAGATGCCTGAACAAAATCAATATAGCATTATAAGAAAAATAAAAATATTATCGAGGAGACAAAATCAAGGTGAGGAAGAATACAACAAAAAAGATGAAAGATGAGTACATTTGCAGGTACAACATAAAGATGACAAATTTGCAATCAGAAATAAGGGATAAAAATAAAGATGACTGCTTCATATTAAAGGAAGACATTACCTTGTAGAAGGACCTTTAGCTAAACTGTTGTGGCTCACTCCACCACAGAGTGCAGCAATGTAATCATACCTTGAACCATTCAAATATTAACAAGCATGGTAAATTTACATATTCATATAAAAGAGAGTACAAAAGAATAAAAGGGCATATTCTTACGCGCTCATTTCAAAGTTTATGGGAAAACTTTTGTGTGCCACCATTTGCTGAAAATATCTAGATGAGATATCACTCTTGCAACCAAGGTACTTGAGAGGAACCCAACACTACAGAAGATAACAGAGAAAAAGACTAAATAAAAAAGGACGGAAAATAGAAAGTAAAAACAGAAGAGTTTACCATTTGTTTTCTTAAAATATTTCCAATTTTCAGTTTCTAAAATTTATGTTCATTTTAAACTGCTAACAAGAAGATGGCGGACTCGTGTAATCAGCAATCGTAATCCATAGCGTCAAGTATAAAACGTGCCATATTGTTTAGGATGCACCATCTTATCTAGGAAAATCTATTGGTGGGTGCTTACTGTTAGACTTCTGTTTGGGAGTTTGGAGGGAAAGGGTGGGGGTAGATTTAATGATAGATCAAGGAGTATCGGAAAAGGGAAGTGTGAGTAGTCCCCTCCCCTCACCTTAAATGAGATTTTATTTTTCTACATCAAACTAAAACCTTTTAATATGGTGATCACAAAAAATGCATTAAAGTAGGGTTTTGAATAAATTTTGATTGTCTTAAACATACCATAACAAGACTATGAGTAGACATAGTTATATCTAGTTCACAAATCGTAATGAGTACCAGGATCATTTGTAATTATAGCATAACCCCCATTATGACCAAACACCAGTTAGTTACATTACTGTTTTAACAATAGCTATACCTGACCACCATCACTCGTTGAAGGCTCCAACTGCTTATTCTGCAATAGAGATACAAAATCAATCATCAAATTGGATGCCCAAATATCTGTTGACAGATTGGAAACTGACGGACAACAACAAGAAAAGCCTTTTCCGACTAGGTTGGGATGGCTCCGATGGCATAACATCATGTCATGCATTTGGTTTGAAGAAAACAACAACTTTATATATAGCAGAAAATAGTACAAAATAAAACTGAGGTAGAGATTTGGTGGTTCTTCAACGGGGCTGCTTGTAAACTAGCCCCTGATGATGAGTAACAAAACCTGTTCTCAATATCAAGTAGAGATGGAACAAAGATGCTAATGACTAAATATTAAATTGAACACATGAACAGAAAAGGCAATGATCCCATAAGCATGAAGCAGTGATTAAACATTTTTGACTTATGAAGGGGAGTATAATCACCAAGCATGTGTGTATATAGGGGGCTGCCTCGCCCCATAGATGGTGTCATTTGATCTATGTCCTCAATTCCACTATGTGCGTGTGTGATAAACACAATACCTGGTTATTTGACGTAGCAACATTCTTCTTTTCTGAGCCACTAGAATCAAGATAGTGTCGTGATGGTCGGAGCTGCACAACTGCATGAATTGGATGAAGGTGCATCTGGAACCAAGAAAGATGCAGTCAAATTTACAAATTTCCCAAATTAAAAATCAATTAAAAGATCACCATGATGTAATTCATGAGTCTCTCATGTTATCAGAAGAAACAAGAAGCCATAAATAACAAACTTGAGTAAGAACAGTGGGTAAGAACTTTAAAATATCCTATACAAGCAACTTGAGTATCACAATGATAAAATCCATGAAACCATCAACTATCAGAATTCAGAAGTGAAAAGAAAGACAATAAATTAATGGATCATAAAGATTCAGATGAGAGGAATATGATCGGTCTTAATTCTGAAGTATTTTAAATTCTACATATAATTATAAATAATAAGTCCGAAAGTAAGTCAAGCTAGTTTTATCAATTATCTTCTAAGGTGACATTCTACTGTTTTCTTTCTACTTTTTATTTGATGTTTGAGGAGTTGTTCGATGTTAGAACAAATACCCAAGAATATGCTCACTCTCGCCATAAACCTAAAATGCTCATTTAGGCGCAGAGTGCTCCTTCGATTCAAATGTAGATACTCTCTTAATAGATAGTTGTATAGTAATCATCAAAAGCCTCTGAGCATTGACACTGAAGGCCTATTTATAGGCTCAATAAAGATAAACAGCCTTAATAAGATAATCCAACTATACCAAAATCTCTATATACCAGAATAACAATAAATGATTCCAAATTAAAAAGCTTAATCGTAAAATTAAAAATCCTAAACAATCTACATCTCAGGTGTAAGTTGATTTTAAGGTATGATTGTATTTTAATCTTTCTCATTTTCCCCTTTTCCACAACTCATTAAAACATACCTTGTGACACATTTCTAGCTGGATTAGCTTTTCATTAAGAAAACATTAATTATTTTCACCCACTTCAGTTCAAAACCTTAATAAGTTTTAATTCATCTCAAAACAAGAAACTCATCCTCAGAAAGTTTTTGAAACTACTTGTCCCAGATTTATCGAAGTAGAATTAAATGTTCAACAAATAGGATAGCAGTCTTCCACATGGTGATGCAATACCTAACACATTAAGGTAATATACCACTTTTAAACAAAACTAGACATCGCGGAATAGAATGAGACGCGAGTACCTTATCTCCCATAAGAATCCCAACAGCACAACCATTTGCAGGAGATGGCTTCCACATAGTTGAAAGAGTCTGGTTAGAATTAAAATACAGTAGCAAATTCATAAGTTATGTACGGTGTATAATACTTTTCAGAGACAACTTCTCAAACAAAGACATAACTGCTTGCAATCAACTTTGAATCATATACATCAAAATTCTGTTCAGCAATTCAATGAAATAAGAGAAGGATTATGTTTAGAAAATAGAATGAAAACAACATGAATCAAAGTTCAAACATGTATTGGGATCTGAAAAATTAGCATAGTTGTATTGTTGGTTCAACTCATAAAGATTTGACACAATTTCATAACCATATATGTTGATTGTCATGCATTAGTAATACACCGTGCAAGTTTTTCACATTTTTTTATTTTTTTTCTTCTACATGTTTGCAATATTTCAAGAAACAATATGCTTTTTATGAGCAAAGCAGCAGAGTTTCTGTTAGTGAGTGAAGCAAGCTTTCAACAAGACCTAAAATTGCATTGTACATCTAATCGAACACACAATACACATCAAATTCTCCAATTGAACCGCAACAAACAAAAATATAGGTAAAGAAAACATCATCCTAAACCTATGCTCAGAAGCAGAAAGTAAACGATGACACATTTCACTAACAAAAGTTTCAACTTATTGAAAATTTTAATGTATCACTTTTCGTGAATAATTTATGCTAATTCTTATCTTGGGTCCATCCTTTTAAAGGATGCAAATAATGAAGATATCTTAATCAAACTTTCACAGATAAGGATTATGTTATGCAGGATCTTATCAAATTAAAAGAGATAGAGTAATCCTAATCAGAAAATCCTAGTTAATTGAAATTTAAAAAGATAAAATAATCCTAATTAGTAATTCAAGACTTAAGCTGGAGTCTACTTCTTTCTCTGGTCCTACTTCCCATATATCATATTTTTACAAAAGCTAGCAAAAGTAATAAGTCTTAACCTATTTCAAAGATGCATATATTATCAAGGAGTATTGATATATATTTTAGAGTCATGGATTCTAAATTATGAAGTGGTGAACAAGATGCAAGTAATCTCTCTAAATTATTGATATACACAGATATTACTAATTTCAATGCTAACGAAACATGGAGCTTTCTGTATCAAATATGTGCATCATTTAATATCTTGATTATTTATTTTTTGAAACGTGCAACATGAAAACATATACACCATATTGCTGATCTTGGCGGCAATTGGCGCGTTAACTTTTTACAACACCATATAATCAAACAATGTAAGAGATAATGAAAAGACCTGCTTTGTGTATTTGAGTGTATTTGAAAATTCTCTGTCAACAGTACTTGATTCCAAATCAACAGATAAATCAACCGCAACATCTAAACTATCAGGTTTCAACCGGACCTGCACAGTCGAAAACATAATAATTAGTCAATGGGATTACAAAACATTTTCCTAAAAAGGAAAAAAAAAAATACCTCTTCACATCGTTCATCGAGTTCATATGGCCGCCATGAAGGTCTTAAAGGATATTGCATAACGTACAACTAAAAGTTACCAGAAAAATAAATAAATTAGACTACCAATGTAAAACGTGGAATCCATAATCCAACATACACAAGCAGTAACAAACCTTAATGTCATCATCAATAGAAGGAGAAAAGAATACGTCAATTTCACGCACGATTGTGTCTTCTTCGTTCTCTTCATCCATTGGATTGACTTGTGTTGAATCCTCTTCAGCCTCAGTCATTTCTACATCCACGGAATCGACATTTCTTGAATCATGTTCAGGTTCAGACTTCGATTCAGCTTCAACTTTAACAGTACCATTATGTTCAGACTTCATCTGAGTCAGCGTGATAGTTTCAATGCAATCTTCGTTCTGTTTGGCTGTTAAATCTATTTTTTGTGGCTCTATTTTGGGAACGAATTGTGGTTCTTTTTTAGGTTTGAGTTTTGATGATTTTGGCGCGAATCTTGAGACTCGCGAAGTGGCCTGGCTTGGGACTTCTAGGTCTTCGAAATCCATAACACACCTTTGTGCTAGTGTTTCTTTTACGTTCACCGGTGATAAAATTACCTAATCGCAAGGTGAGATTATGAGATAGTGAAAGATTAAAATACACACACTAATTAACAAAAGAAACAAGAATTTGAAGTGTAAAAATTTACCTTCACAGAAAGGCTTGCAATAGAAACGTGGGGTACAAGTAAACGCAAAATTTAAAGTGTGAAATTCAACTATTTTCGTTCCGATATGCTAATACCCTAGCACCGCTATGAAGAAGCTTTGGTTTTTTTTTTTTTTTTTTATAAAATGAAGCTTTGGTTTTTTTTTTTTTTTGCTTTCGCACCGGTTTCCGACCCACCAATTGTGGGAGACTATTCCGGCTCATGCGTAGAGGCATGCGCACTGGCCAAGCGTTGTTTCCCCTGGGAATCGAACCCGGTATTCCCCAGGTACGTCCTTGAAAGGAGCTCCTTGCCACTGGAGCCCAAGCAACTTGGTTAAGCTTTGGTTTTTACCCACGCACACTACTACATTATTGAGACTATTAAGTGTAGCAATTAAGAATGAAATCACAATCAAATAAAAAATACCACATGTTAAGGATTTTGTCCTCTGAGCACAGCTCAGTTGGCAGGGACATATTTATTATATGCAGGGGTTGGGGTTGAGATTCAAACTCTGACACCTCACTTATTTATATTAAAAAAAATGTGAATTCTATCCAATAGGCTACTTGATTGATTTTTTTTTTTAGAGACCACATGCTAAGGAATTAATGAGTATTAAATGACAATGGTCCCACTTACTTTATTGTGGAACATGTGATAATTAAAGGTAGCAGTTAAAATTCTCTAAAAGTGTTTGTAAATAATAGTTCAACCGATAATTCTCTAAAAATGTTACTTGTAAAAAAAAATTATCTAAAAATGTTAGATGAGTGTAGGGCTTTACTACTGACAATTCATTTGCAGGATACTATTTCAGATGCGTGGCAGTGGCATCTGGACCCTATAGGAAGTTATGTTCGTGGCGTTTATGAATTGCTGACTTCTAATGAGCATGTTCATGTTCCTTCCAGCATGGATTTAATATGGCATAAGCAGGTTCCCATGAAGGTGTCTGTTTTTGCTTGGTGAATGCTTCGTGATAGATTACCAATAAATTTGGCGACTCGCGGTGTCATTTCTCCAGAGGCTCGCTATTGTGTGGCGGGTTGTGGCTGTAACGCCATATTTCTATTAAAGCGATAAAACACGCGAATAAAACATTTATTCAAGAAATAGACGTTATATGCCTTCACATCAATATTCAAACAACATGCATATATAAGATTCATCAACAGTCGCAGCGGATATAAGTCATACATCTCCAAAATATACATGTCATAAGATCAATATACATCATCATATAAAATCTCCAAATCCTGACAAATGGGCAAATTCTCCATAACATAAATAAATAAAAATATCATAAAGACTGACACCTAATCAGAGCCTAATCTAAGACTCCAAAGACCGATAACGGAGATAGCTCCCGCTATCCAAGTACTCACCAAGCAAAACTACTCATGCACTCCGTCTACCCATTCATACAAACAGGTAGGCGGTCAAAACCACCGGGGGTTAGTTTCACATCAATCATAATCAACATAAACAAACATAAGCATTCAAGGATTTCATGCATGATACATATACATAACCATCCCTCCTAAAATACTAACATCACATGAATATTATCCCCCATTCCATACACATCATGCTATCAAAATTCTAACATAGCATAGCAAACATGTTCAATCTCTAATCAAGTCATCGACATAAGCTCATCATTTATCAACAACAATCAATGAAAGGATTACTCACCTTATTTT